>JAAGKN010000781.1_pt1 | contig 71627 bp, 71 predicted proteins | sample 6206371 | NCBI WGS metagenome assembly JAAGKN01 (sample SAMN11533720, study PRJNA540317) | gut metagenome | isolation source: fecal pellets from male and female animal of same cohort | host: Peromyscus leucopus | place: USA:CA | collected 2017
GGTTACGTTTACGTTGCCCAGGTAGCTATGGGTGCCGACAATGCCCAGACCCTCAAGGCTATCCGCGAGGCTGAGGCTTACGACGGTCCCTCGCTCATCATCGCCTACTCCCTGTATCAACCACGGTATCCGCAAGGGTATGGGCCACGCTCAGGAAGAGCAGCAGGCAGCCGTTGAGTGCGGCTACTGGCACCTCTGGCGCTACAACCCCGCTCTCGAGGAGGAAGGCAAGAATCCCTTCTCGCTCGACTCCAAGGACCCGCACTGGGACAAGTTCGAAGACTTCCTCAAGGGTGAGGTTCGCTACGCTTCCGTAATGAAGCAGTATCCCGCAGAGGCAGCCGAGCTCTTCGCAGCCGCCAAGGCTAACGCTCAGTGGCGTTACAACAACTACCGCCGCCTTGCACAGCAGCAGTGGGGTGTTGAACCCAAACCCATCGTGGAATAATAATTGACACGACATAACCCAAATCCGGGGCAAGTGGCTAAAAGCCGCTTGTCCCGGATTGCTTTTTTACATAAGATTTTGTAATTTTGCTCCTATGACAGTGAGAGATTTCGCAGAGTTGGTAAGAAGCAAGCTTCCATACGAGCCCAATGAGCAGCAGACACAGCTCATCGGAGCTTTGGCGCGTTTCTGCTCCTCGACCACTCCAAGCGACTCTGTTTTCATAGTCAACGGCTATGCCGGTACCGGTAAAACATCGCTCACTGGCGCATTGGTCAAAGCACTCGAGGAGGTAGGACGCCCCGTGGTACTCCTTGCCCCTACCGGTAGGGCCGCCAAGGTGTTCAGTGCCCATTCGGCGCACCCTGCAAGCACCATACACCGCAAGATTTACCGTGGACCATCGGGCGACCTCACGGGTGGTTGCACCATGATGCAGCGAAACAATCTGGAAAACGCAGTATTTATCGTTGACGAAGCATCAATGATAGGCGACAATGAAGCCTCCGAAGGACTCACTGCCGGAAGCGGACTACTCGAGGACTTGTTGGAATATGTGTTTACCGGCGATAACTGCCGCCTGATATTCCTTGGAGATGTGGCGCAGCTCCCCCCGGTGGGAAGCACAGAAAGTCCCGCCATGTACCCAAAGAGATTCAAGGAGCTGGGATTGCATGTATCGCGCGCGGTCCTGACCGACACCGTGCGACAAGCGCGCAAATCGGGTATACTGCGCAACGCCACCTGGCTGCGCCGTGCCATGCTCATGGACCCTCTGCCCTCACCCAAGCTAATCACGTCAGGTTTTGACGATGTACACCGTCTCACCGGCGATGACGTAATCGACACCATAGCCCGCTGCTACAGGGAAGATGGACCAGGTGAGACAACCATAATCACACGCTCCAACCGACGCGCCACCGCATTTAATCTCGGCATCCGCTCCCAGATACTCGAAAGCGAGGAGGAGCTATGCAAAGGGGAGCGTCTGCTTATAGCTAAAAACAACTACATGTGGTCGGCAAAAATCAAGGAACTTGACTTCATAGCCAACGGCGATGTTGCAGTGGTGAAAGAGATTCACAGTTCGGAAATCAAATACGACTTCCGGTTCGCCAACGTGACTCTCCATCTCCCTGACAGGGATGTGGATGTGGAATGCAAGATATTTCTCGACACACTCACCGACGAGAGCGCCTCACTTCCGCGCGAAAGTCTCCAGCGTCTTGCCGACGCCTGCATGGAGGACCCCGATGTATTTGCGCCGGAGGTCCCCTACGACACACGTTTCCGGAAACTCCGCACCAACCCATATTTCAATGCCCTGCAGGTGAAATATGCCTACGCCGTGACCTGCCACAAGGCACAAGGGGCACAGTGGCGCAACGTGATAATCGACCTCGGAGGTATTCCTCCCGAATCGCAAGGGCTCGACTTCTACCGATGGCTCTACACCGCCACCTCACGCGCCACCCGCCATCTCTACTACCTCAACCCTCCGGAGGAGGAGTGACAAACAACCAATCATACGGTCATTTTATCCATATACGGTCCGATTGGTTTCATTAGTTAATTATTCGAATATACTGACTGATTGGCTAAAAACCACCTGCTAATTAGAAAATTTTGTGTAACTTTGCATCTTGAATCAAAACATCGATAAATGGACAACTCATCATCACTGCCTCCGTCAAGCGGAACTCCAAAGTGGACCGAGATTGAACACCTGCCCGAATGGGACGAGGAATTTTATCATGTCTACACCGCCAAGAAGCATGGCAAATGGCTGATGCTCAAAACTCTGCGCCCGGAGCTGAAAGGCAAGCCGGAGTATGAGGAGATGATAGAGAAAGAGTTTGAGGTGCGCTACAACCTCGCACATCCCCACATAATCATGATCAATGATTTCGAGGAAGTGCCCGGGCTGGGAATGTGTATCATCACCGATGACGTATATGGCGACTCTCTCGCCAAACTCATCAAAGAGAAGAAGGTGACCGATGCGCATATCACCAAGTTGCACCATCAGCTGGTGGATGCACTTGACTATATCCAGACAAATCATCTGGAACACCATCCGGTGGTACCCTCGCGCATCCTCTTCACCGAAAATATCGGTAACTTGAAGTTAATCGATGTGGGATTCGACCAAAAGAGCCATATCACACCGGCCGATGCCTCGGAGGATATCTACAATTACGGGAAAGTGCTCATGGAGGCTCTCGATGCCGTGGATACACCCTACCCCGTGCTGAGAAAAGTGGCTGAAAAGTGCATCAATCCTGACCCGGAGAAACGCTACAAGGATATAGCCGAGTTGCGTCTCGCTCTCGCCGACCGCCACTCCAACCGCATATATCTCATTGTCATTGCATTCCTTCTCCTGATGATGGCAATACTCCTTTGGCTCAACTCTCCCTACAGGCCTATGCCGCTAAACTGATAATCAACCATTGACAACAGAAGTTTATACAATTTTTTTAGAAGATGTCTGTAACCGTTAAAGCTATCCCTGCGACCAAAAAGGCTATATCCGAATACGTGAAGTTTGGAATCGACCTCTACGATGGCAACGAACAGTTTGTTCCACCCATGATTTTCGATGAGGTACACACGCTGCTTCCAGAGAAGAACCCCGCCTTCGACTATTGCCGCTCGCAATGCTTCATGGCTTACCGCGATGGAAAGCCGGCGGGAAGAATCACAGCCATTGTCAATGACCAGATTAACGCCAAATGCAACAAACGCGAAGCCCGTTTCGGGTTCGTGGATTTCATTGATGACGATGAAGTGGTGGATGCTCTGTTCAAAGCCGCCGAAGACTGGGCGCGCAGCCAGGGCATGACTGAGATTATAGGTCCGATGGGCTTCTCCGACATGGACCGCGAGGGGATGCTCGTGGAGGGATTCGACGAGATGGGCACAATGGCTACAATATATAATTACGCCTATTATCCCAAACAGGTAGAGCGCCTTGGCTACACCAAGGATACCGACTGGGTGGAATATCGCATAAAAGTGCCTGAGAAAGTACCCGAAAAGATGTCACGCATAGCTGAGATTGTACAGAAGAAATTTGAACTAAGGGTACTGAAATACACATCTGGCAAAAAAATTAAGAATGACTACGGCAAGGTCCTGTTTGAACTCATAAACGAGGCTTATGCTGACCTCTATGGATACTCCACTCTCACTGAGCGCCAGATTGACTACTATATCGACATGTATCTCAGCATAATCCGTCTGGAATATGTCAGCGTGGTGGTGGATAAGAATGACCAGCTTGTGGGCGTAGGCATCACAATCCCTTCGCTTGCCAAGGCTCTCCAGCAGTCAAAAGGCAAACTTTTCCCCTTTGGGTGGTGGCGCATACTGCGTGCCATGAAGGGCAAAAACGATGTGGTTGACCTCCTGCTCATTGCCGTGAAACCGGAATACCAGTCAAAGGGAGTCAACTCACTCTTCTTCAACGACCTGATAGATATCTATAACAAAAATGGCGTGAAGTATGCCGAGAGCAACCTCGAACTCGAGAGCAACAGCAGCGTACAGTCGCAATGGGAATACTTTGAGAAACGCCAGCACCGCCGCCGCCGTGCATTCCGCAAACAGCTCTGACACAACCGTGACACCCGCTGCCGGCACACCCCTACGGGTACTGTTGGTGGGGGATGCAAGCAATTGCCACAACGCACTTGCCGTGGGGCTGCGCAAACTCGGACATGAGGTTGTCGTAGCGTCCGATGGCACAAGGTGGATGAACACCCCTCGCGATATTGACCTGTCGCGCCGTTTCAGAGGCAAGACAGGTGGGCTCGAACTGTGGTTGCGCCTCATGTGGCAACGCAAAGCCATGACCGGATTCGATGTAGTATCAGTGGCATCACAGGATTTCGTACAGTTACGTCCGGTAAGGCAACTTGCCCTTTTTGATTTCCTCCGTCGAAACAACCACCGCATCTTTTACACAGCTCTCGCCACCGACTCCAATTATGTGGATTATGCCCTCTCTCATTCATGCCAACTCCGTTATACCGAATTTCTTTTCGGCGGGAAACCCACTCCATATATGCTCCATCAGGGCAATTTGGCTCGGGAATGGTTATCAGAGCCTCTGAAAAGCGCCTCCAACCATATCCTTGACAGTGTTGACGGTGCAGTGTCCGTGCTGTATGAATATCACCGCGCATTGCTCCATAAACTTCCCGAATCAAAAGTGGCTTACGGAGGCATACCTATCGACGTTGATGCCCTGCAACCTGTGGACCGACCGGCAAAACTTGGGAAAATACGCTTTCTTCTCGGCCGACACCGTAACCGTGTGCTCGAAAAAGGGGGAGAGATTCTTGAAGCTGCCGCACGTAGCGTTGCCGGGCGTTTCCCTGACCGCTGCGAGCTTATGATTGTGGAGAATCTTCCCTACAACGAGTATCTCGACCGCCTTCGGTCAGCCCACGTACTTCTGGACCAACTCTACAGCCACACACCTGCCACAAACGCTTTGACAGCCATGGCTTTCGGACTCGCCGTGGTGTCGGGAGCCGAGCCGGAATACTATGACTTCATAGGTGAGAGTTCGAACCGTCCAATCATCAACGGAACACCTGATTACGAAACACTTACCGATACCTTGACACATCTCGTCACCCACCCCGAAGAAATTATCCTCCGCGGACGCATGGGTAGAGACTTCGTGCGCCGCCACAATGCAGACACCACCGTAGCACATCGCTTCGCCTCCTTCTGGCAAAGCAAATTGCAGGTGTGAGTGTTCCAGAACTGTTGTCGGCTCAAGATTATTAAGATATATTTTGTCAATTGGCAGTTTGTTTGTAAGTTTGTGGAGCAGAATTGCCGACCGCAACCGAATTGACACAGAGGTTGCTTAAAGAACAATCCATCAGCGCATAATGACTTTGCTAACTCTTATCAACGAAAATATCTATATGAAACGAATTTCCTTTTCCCCGCTCGCTATGCTCGTGGCGCTTATCATCGGGCTTATGACAGTGTCATGCTCAAAAAAGAGCGAACTCCTTGACACTATTCCCGCAGATGTAAAATGTGTGGCAATGATGGATGTCAAAGGTATGCTCGAAAATGCCGGCGCCAAGTTTACATCCGAAGGTATCGAGGTACCTGCAGCACTCAACGGCGCTGACGTCAGCGGACTCATCACCTTAGGCAAACTTCACGCTGCAGGCGCATGCGACATCTCGGAAATAGCGCTGATAGTATACGGAAAGCAGGAGCTGGTGTTCACATTCTTCGTAACCGACTGGGAAAAATTCAAAACAATCACTTCATCTCTCAACTGGGAGGAGGGCAATGACGGCTATACTGAAGGCCGCGTCAACGGTGTCCCCGTCCTGTCAGATGGCACACAGTGTTGGATGGTGATTGGCAGCAATCCATACGAAACTGTAAATTCGCTCCGCGAGTCAGCCAAGAAGGAACCGATATCGAAACTCGCAGGAATTTCAGGTGTGCTCGAAAGCGACCATCTCCTCAATCTCGCGCTCTCTCAAATGACCTATGGTGACACTGACAACAATACCGCCCAGCAACTCACTGTATGGCAGACTCTCTCAGCCTCGGTGAGCGACAACAAGATTGTTGCTACGGCGCAGTCCATGAAAGGCGACGGTGAAAAATCAACCGTAAAAGGGATGCAACATATCAACCCTGCGGTACTATCCTATGTGCCCGCCAACTTTAATTTCGCCCTCGCAGCCGGATTCACTCCCGAATTTGACTGGGCAACCGCTACCTCAGCGCTCTCATCGATGTTTGCACGCAACTTCCAGATGCAAGGTGCAATAGCAATGCTAACCCCCTTCCTGAAAGCCATCGATGGCACAGTATTGCTCGCTGCCGGACCATCAAGCGAGGAATCGTATAAGGACCTCGACCCGTCAGGATGGCAGTTCATGCTCATGGCTCATCTGCCACAGGAGCGCATCAATCAGGTAATGACCATGATACGCGGCTCACTCGCCCAGAACGGCATCTCTCCGATAGATGAACGCGATGGTGTGATGACAATACCGCAGTATGGCATGGAATTCCACGTAGGTAACGTGGACGGATATCTCGCACTTTCCAATATTCCCTTTGAAAATACCCGTCAGAACTCGCTCGCACCAATGTTTGTCAATAAGGATGCAGCCATGACCCTTGAAATCCCCTCGCTTCAGCTCTTCTCGGAATCTGCTCCCGCTTACGGCTTAAAAATCAAAGTAGAAATGGGCGAATCAGAGGGCAAAGCAGAAATTTCGCTCCCAGGAGCCAAGCTCCCCATCCTTGAGACTCTCCTCAACACTATATATGATAAATAATATCACTCTTCGCCGTGTGCTCCCCCGCGTGTTCAGGGGGAGCGAGACGGAAACTCCAGTCAGAGATTCGGAAATATGGATGCGGGAGGAGGTTACATTTTCCCGCCCGGGCAATTACATAATAGAGGCCGAAAGCGGCACAGGCAAATCCTCGCTCTGCGCTTTCATCTACGGCTCTCGTACCGACTATGACGGTGAGATTCTATTTGACGGCACTCCAGCCTCATCGCTCGGCATAAACCGATGGTGTGAGCTCCGCTGCCGCTCACTGGCATATCTCCCACAGGAGATGCGCCTGTTCCCCGAGCTGACCGCCATGGAGAATATCCGCATCAAGAACCGTCTCACCGACTTCAGGACCGAAGCCGAGATACTCGACATGATGCGTCGGCTCGAACTGGAGGAGAAAGTCAACTCACCTGCAGGACTTCTATCCGTGGGACAGCAGCAGAGGGTGGCAATCATACGCGCGCTCTGTCAGCCATTTGACTTCCTGCTGATTGACGAACCGGTAAGCCATCTTGACGCCCGCAACAACCGCACAGTGGCACAACTGATTGAGGAGGCAGCCATAGCAGCCAACGCAGCCGTGATAGCCACATCTGTAGGCAACAAAATCACCCTCCGTGAGTATGAGCTGATGCGCTTGTAACAGGGTCAGCAGATTAACACATATTGAATTGATTTACACCATCCAATGAGCAAAAATATAGTGTGGCGGCTGCTTCGCCGCAACATCAGCGCGGGTCAGCTTGCCGGCTACGCCCTTGCAAACCTCGCAGGGCTTGCAATTGTGCTGACAGCTATCCAGTTTTACCGTGACATCACCACAGTGTGGGACGATGAGGACTCCTTCATATCCAATGATTACCTCATAATATCCAAGAAAGTCACCGGACTCGGCTCATTCTTCCCTTCGGGCGATGCCGACTCCTCGACACGCTTCACTCAGGCAGAAATAAACGATATAGCATCCCAACCTTGGGCGCGTAAGGTGGGAGGCTTCACCCCGGCAGCCTTCAATGTCTACGCCAAGGTGGATTTCGGTGGAAATGCTCTCCAGTCGGCTCTCTTTCTTGAGTCAATCCCCGATGACTATTTCGATGTATCCCCTGAGGGTTGGGACTATACACCGGGCTCAACCGAACCGGTTCCGGTAATAATATCAAAAGATTACCTGACACTTTATAATTTCGGCTTTGCAACCTCGCGCGGCATGCCGCAAATCTCCGAGGAAATGATTGGGTTGATACCGCTGCGTCTGTCACTCAGCGGCAACGGAAAGCAGACTTGGGTCAATGCCCGCATTGCAGGATTCTCATCAAGACTCAACACCATAGCGGTGCCGGAGGAGTTCATGCAGTGGGCAAACCGTGAGTTTGCCGACAAACCGGTGGAATCACCCTCACGCCTCATCATCATGCTCAACCGCGCCGGCGACCCTTCAGCCGACTCATATCTCAAAGCACATGAATATGAAAGCGCAGGTGACAAGACCAACAATGGCAAAGCCGCCTATTTCCTTTCGGTGGTGACCACGGTAGTGATTGCCGTAGGCGCTATAATAAGTTTGCTCGCATTCTTTATCCTCATACTGAGCATATACCTGCTCCTGCAGAAGAACCGCCGCAAGCTCCACGACCTCATGCAGCTCGGATATTCACCGGCTCAGGTATCAAGGCATTACATGAGCATAGTCGTTGCCATCAATGCTACAGTCTATATACTCGCCGCACTCATTGTGATATGCGCCACCAACTGGTGGAGTTCAACCCTCTCCACTCTCGGTGTACAGGGAACTTCCACCATCCCCACTCTGCTGATTGGACTTGCCATAATCCTGCTCATTACTGCAGGCAATCTTCTGGTGATAGCCCGCAAGACACGCGCTGCATTCCGATAATCAGGAATCATAACGGCTTGCAATAGTCACAGGCACTATCCAGCTTCGCATCATCGGTTGAGTCACCCATATCGGATGAGCCGAACCAATCCTCCGCCTTTCGCCGTGCACGGGCTTCGGCTTCAGGGGAGATGCCTTTGCGCACAGCCCTGTATACGGCTGTCAAGGCTGCCACATCATCCACAAACCCTCCCGGAAGGAAATCAGGCACCAAGTCGGCAGGAAGGATAAAATAGCCCAACACACCTGCCACTAACATTTTATCCTTCATCGGCACTTCTCCTATGGCATAGTAGAGCACCAGAAGCATGTATGTGACCCTGTGTCCGAGTTTACGCGACACTTTACGGAGTTTCCCTCGGAAATCAGTGTCGGAGAAATATGTGGCATATTTCCGCAGCGCCCCCATTCGGGGCATGCGTGCTGTAAGGCGGTTGAGTTTCATAGTCGCATCATCTGATTAGATTGTTACTGTATCGGGCATCCCACACAAAGATATGCAAAAACGCCCGTAGAAGCATCTTGCTTTAAAAATAATTGTTAAAATTTAACAAGCATATTTCAGTCTGTCCTTCAAAAGTTGTCTATATCTGAAATATTACCTAACTTTGCATATTAAGTAAGTAACTACTGACAAGTAACTCACAAAAGAGTTACTTATACGAATATAACAATTATAACAATCTGCTAACTGAAAAAGCGGCTGACCGCGCATCCCTTTTTAACTTACAGACAAACCATGAAGGTCAAGATACACCGCGAAGGAACCAACATCCTGCTGGTATTGTTGCTGATAATGATTGTCATCAATCTGTCGGCATGGATGTTCATTCGCCCTGCCGTGATACCTATCGTGTTCTCGAGCATATCGGGCGTGCTGTACCTGCTGGTGGTCAACTTCTTCCGCTCGCCGCGCCGCACCTTCAGGGGCGACCGCGAGAGGGTGGTGGTATCGTCGGTCGACGGCACCGTGGTGGCCCTCGAGGAGGTGTTTGAACCGGAGGTATTGCGACGCAAAGTGAAGATGCTGTCAGTGTTCATGACCGTGTTCAACGTTCATGCCAACTGGTTTCCCATTGATGGTGAAGTATTAATGGTACGCCACCATCGCGGACGCTTTCTCAGCGCTTATCTCCCCAAGGCAAGCATCGAGAACGAACGCTCCACGGTGCTTATCCGAGCTACCAACGGGCAGGAACTCTTAGTAAGACAGATAGCTGGAGCTGTAGCCCGACGAATAGTCACCTATGCCGAACCGGGCGACCAGGCTAACATCGAAGAACACATGGGATTCATAAAATTCGGTTCCCGTGTGGACATATATCTCCCTCTCGACGCCGAAATATATGTGAAAATCGGCGATAAAACCACAGGAGGTGTCACCGAAGTGGCACGTCTCAGAAAAGAAGATTAAGTAACCCTCTCAACACACACCGTTCAAAAGTGAAACCCATCACATCATTCATACCAAACACCATCACCTGCCTCAACCTCCTCTCAGGCTGTCTGGCTGTGGTGTGTGCATTCCATCTCGATTCATATCTGTGGGGACTCCCCATGATTCATTGGGCGTTCATATTCATCGGCGCGGCAGCCATCTTCGACTTCTGCGACGGTCTTTCAGCCCGTACACTCCACGCCTACTCTCCTATGGGCAAAGAGCTCGACTCGCTCAGTGACCTGGTGAGCTTCGGACTTGCTCCCGCGTTCCTCGTCATGAACACAATGGCGGCGCAGGGTGGACCGGTATGGACCCCGTGGAGCGCACTACTCATAGCGCTTGCCGGTGCTCTCCGACTTGCCAAATTCAACGTTGACACCCGCCAGACCACCTCATTCATTGGTCTGCCGATTCCAGCCAACGCAATCTTCTGGATTGGCGCTCTCGCGTGGCTTCGCGACCATGCCTACCCTGGAGATATCGTGATGATAATCCTGATAGTACTCTTTTCCTACCTGATGGTCAGCGAAATCAAGATGTTCTCGCTCAAATTTTCATCACTCGCCTTCCGTCAGAACGCTCGCCGTTACCTCGTGCTCGGAGCATCAATTCTTATGGTCATAACCGATGGCATCTCAGCCCTCGCTTGGTCAATCATCCTTTATATCCTGATATCCCTCCTCGGCAAAAAGACCGACCCCGACTCGCAGGAAAGTCACTCTTGATACGCAAGGAAACTGCTAAGACAGCATAGAATTTCCTGCACATCCCACACCCTACTAAAACTTTTTTACTGATATCCGTAACATTATCCCCAGGAATAACGTTAAGTAATTGTTATGTTTACGTTATTAGCAACCATATTCATAATCTATCTTGTGTGGCTTTTAATCAAGCCGCTCATAATAGCCTATGCCCGCAAGAAATACACACAGCGTATCAATGACATGTTCGGGCAGGCATTCGGAACACCACCTCCAGGCAGCAACCGCCGTTCACAATCGCGCGAAAACTCCGAGGGGACTTCCTATAATCCATTTGGCGGTTTCTATTCACGCAGGAAAAAGAAAATATTCTCCCGCGAAGATGGCGAATACATCGACTTCGTAGAAATCAACGAAACCTCGGCTCGTACATCAGACACTTCCGACAAGTCATCAACCCGCACCTCGTCTCCTCGCGAACCGCAAGTATCAGACGTCGAGTGGGAGGACATTTAACAGAGAAGACATTCTGCCAAGAATCCATCTCCCCACTATAGATTTATAAATAGCAATCTATAGATTTATAAATAGCAATCCTATCGATAATCATTTTTAATGATAATTCGCTATTTATTGAGGCTTCGGCAATCCTTGGCGGCAATCCCTTTCGACTTTCCAAGAAAAAAGGTCGAGAAATCGCATTATACGATACTCAACCCTTTCATATTTCTATATCAAGCGTTGCCTAACGGCTTATATCACGCTTAAGCGAGGTTATTTGTCATGAAATTACGTAAAAGAAAATAGTGCTTAGTGCCGAAAACAGCATGACTTGTTAACATCAATTGCGCTCGGTAGAATCAGTTGCTCCCAACAAGCATTCCCGATGCAACTGTATCAGCCACATTCTGCCCCTTCGTAGCACGAATTATCTCTATGGCAAAGGGGAGTGTTGTACCCGGTCCTTCCGAGGTAATAAGGTTCGGTTCAACCACAACGGTTTGCTTTACGTACTCTCCACCGTTGCCATTGATGGCATCACCGAGACCTGGATAGCAGGTAGCTTTCTTACCTTTGAGTACACCAAGAGGTGCGAGCACCACTGCCGGACCGGCGCATATCGAGGCTATTCGACCGTTCTTTCCGGCATGTTCAATTATCATATTCCTGACATCGCTGTTGGCTGCCAGATTCTGTGCACCGGGGTCTCCACCGGGGATGATAAGCCAGTCGGCATCCGATGTGTCGACCTGCGATATAATTGAGTCTGCCACAAGAATCTGTCCGGTGGCGCCCTTTACCTGGAGATTTTCTCCGACAGCCACAGTTACAACATCCATAGAAGCTCTGCGCAAAGCATCTACCGTAGCCGTGGCTTCAACCTCTTCTACACCCGGAGCGAGGAAAATATACGAAGTTTTAGCTGTCATGCTCATAGTTCCAAAAATTATTGAAAGTGCTGCCACAGCACTTTTTATAATTGAATTATACATATGTTATTAAAATAAATTATCTACTTATTTCAACATACCGTATACGATAATGTTCGGCTCCAGCCATCACCTCCACCCTCAAGAAAACAAACAGTTCCTTTCCAAAATCCATGCTTCCCATTCAGCTGCGTTATTCTCATTTTTATCGCGAATAGCTTGAATGAGCCTATAATATTCACCCTTATTGTGGGTGATGTATCGGCTGAGATACAGAATAGGCAAATCAAGACGTCCAGTAAGCACAAGATAAAGCACACAGATAATTCGTCCCGTTCGTCCATTACCATCATAAAAAGGATGGATGCTTTCAAACTGATGATGAATAATCGCCAACTTAATGAGTGGATCAAGTTCAGAAACTCTATCGTCATTGATGAAGATTTCAAGATTATCCATTAAATTGAGAATAGTCTGCTTATCCTGAGGTGGAGTATATACCGTTTTTCCATCAGAACGTTTCAAGGATGTGCCGGGCACACTTCGGAATCCAGCAGAATTGTGTTCAAGCATCTTCTGAATTTCCTTTATTACAGATGATGTCAGCACACCTTTATCTTTTACGAGATGAAAGCCATGTTGCAGGGCCTCTCTATAATTCAGCACCTCTTTAGTAGCAGCATTTATCGCATATTCAGAAAGAGAGGCTGCGACACCTTGGTAGAGGTCATCTTGTGTCGTCACAATATTTTCCACTTCCGAACTATCCTTTGCTTCCTGCAAAGTCAGTGTGCTGACAAGGATATTCTCATTCGGGATTGTCAAGGCAACACCTTAACTTTAATTAGATAAGATACATTATGCTCTTTCGATTCAGAATATTGAATCGATAATCTTAATTTCGCGGGGATCAGAATATCCGTCACACCCAGCCATTCCTACAAATATTTTACGAGCTTCCTTTTTCTTATTCTCTGTCATCATCTTCAATGTCAGAGGTGTAACTACTGAGTCAAATGCCGGAATATCTTCAATTTCGGACTCTAGCATTGAAAAAGCGGATAATATTTTGTTTAGATATGATGTCTCGTTAGGGTGTATCACTCCGTCGGCTTCCATTATCGCAATGAGAATAGAAACTATAGCATGTTGTTCTTTTTTATTAAAATCCATATTATTAGTTATTTATTTGAGATTTAAAGAATGAATCGTAAAGATTGTTGCCAATATTTACTATCAACAGGTTTTCTTTTGCGCGTGTTATTCCGGTATATATAAGTTCGCTGGAAGAAACGACATCGTCATCCGAATACTTGTCATTTTGAATTATACAGATGACCGTCTTTGATTCCCATCCTTTGAAACTCTGTATAGTTGAGAGTTTTAAATTATGACTAACTACGGTGAAACAATTTTTCTTGACTTTCTCCAGTCTATCGTAATCACGCTTATACTCATATGAAGCCGTCGATGTTTGTCGTGATATTTTCTCAACAGTCTCTCTTGGTACAAATGTTATGGTAGTTTTGGCTCCGTTTTCTTGACGATACCAGAAATCAATTTTTCTGAGTATTTCGGTTTGCGGTGCCAAAATAGCGACATCTTTGACATCAAGTTTATTGTTCTTGATAAAATTCATACAAAGGTCGTAAACATTTTTGAATGTATCGGACTCCTCTTGCTCAATTTCTACCAAACAATAATCTATTAAATTGAAATTAAATCCGGTTTCCTCATGGGACAGAGGCCTCGTTTCTATGTTATCAACAGCATAACGGATAAAACGCTGTTGGAAAGCCATTGACAGACCTGCGATGAAAGGATTAGAGAATCGATGACCTTTCGTCAATTGTTTATTCCACACACCAGGTATTATGCCGAGAAGAATATCACCATTAGTATCGACAGGACGATGGTATATATTTTGCTTCGGGTCACCAAAAACAACAAACTCACCATTTCCCCGAAGGAAATACCTTCTTAACATTTGGAGCCAAGGACTCATATAGTCCTGAACTTCATCTATAAATATTGCATCAAATTTAGGGAGATTGCCTTCAACTTCACTGAAGAAATCAATCTCATCGTAAGATCCGAAATTTACGTGGAGGTTATGCTTATTGGCATGCTTTCTGAAAAAGCGATGGTAGTAATCGATGTGTATCTTATCCCATGGAAAATCAGCACGAATATTTGACAAGCGCATCTTTAGATAGTTTACCAACGTGATATTAAAGGTCAGCAACAAGACCTCTCCACCAGTTCTAATTTGGGCATTAACAGCACGTGTCGCCAAGACTTGAGTTTTCCCAGACCCGGCAACACCACTGATTTTTTGCTGAGAACCTTCCACACTCTTAGCAAGAGTCTTTTGAATAGTTGACAGGCTTATTTCTATACCTTCTCGGTAGGAATGCCAACTTTGTGATAACTCCTCTTTCAGTTTTTGAAGGACAACATCATCAAAAACCTGATTGGAATAGAAGAACTTTTCATTGGAGAAGAAAGAACGAGAGATACTTTCCTCTGTAATGAATTCATTACCGTATATGGAAACATGCCTCCATTCACCCAATAAGTTCACTGCATCCTCACGTCTGCCTTTAGAACAGATAAGAACCCTTTTTACTAAACCTAAATTCCGGTTATTATCAATTACAGCCTCAGTAAATTCTTTAGTATTCTCGATAATTAGATTCTGATAATTCTCAAGACTGTAGTAAGGATTTTGAATAATTCGCTGTCCTTCGTTGGAAGAAACTTCTATCAGATTGGTATCTTCATTAACAAAGCAATCCGTGATACTCTCCTCAAAGACTGAAATTACCATTATCCCGACATTAGGTCGAACAATAACAAAGTCAGGAGAGCAACCATTTATGTCTGGACTAATATAAATTAAATCCGTTGGAGACAGGACATTCATGAGTCTATAATATACCCATGCTTTGTCATTCGACAAAAGGCCATTACTAATGTGTAGATTGACGTTATATTCACCATATACAGGCATCTTCGCCTTTTCCGACGGTGAATATTTATTCAAATCTATTGTTTCTCCCTTATACACGAATCCTTTTGTTTTACAGGTGAACAAGTAATTCGTATCCGAGGTAACTCCATAGTTCCTGCTTATTATGGTAGAAAACACATTATCGCTCTGAAAAATTTCGAAAAATCTATCCATCCTAAAGGCATTAGCATTCAGAGGTCCTACACAGCATACATAATGCGTGTGTCCCGGAATAGCCATTACCTGTGCAATTTTTCTCAGATCAATGCCCTCAACGTCAAGAATATTTGAAAATACATGAATGACAAACTGATGTTCAAAATGAACTCCCTTGATTTCAGAATCATTACCATCTGCCGGAAGGTAAGCATTTATTGGCACAACCCTTACACGTTGTGTCGTAGCTTTAGTGACGTTTACTACGGCTCGACTAAGAGCCGCCTCCGAGGGTTCAATAAGTGTGACCTTTTTGAGCCACTGTGTTAAATCACGTTCTTTCAAAAAATCGATAATGGAAACAGCACCAATGCCTTGGCCACAGCCCCAGTCCACTATTTCAACTGACGATCCACCTTCAATCTTCTCTTCCGGAGGGAAAGGAAGATTTTGAAGTACAGCCTTACATTTAGAATGGTGCATTTCACCATAAGCTCCAATATAACAATCCAATGCCTCATCACTTTGAAGCAAATCAAGACCATGATTCAGCTCCGGATGGAAGTATGGTCTGTATTTATGCTGGGCAGGTATGTGATTGCGACAATCTTCGATAATCGCTTCCATAGTCAAGTTTCTTATTGCACCAATTCTTTCGTGGTATTTCATGTCATCCTATGATTTTTTCTCCGGTTGGATTATTCTTGTGACGTTTCCAGTTCGTAACGGCAGACTCTTTGCTCGTGTTCGCATAGCAATACTCGCAAAGATGTGGGCAAGTATTGTATTGGCCAATATCCTTGCTGACGATGCAATCGCAGAACTGACGTTGTCCTTTATCGCGGTTATTTTTTCTTTTACTGCCGTACATCGTTTCGGATATTTTGACAGCTTCGGCAGGAATCTCAGATTCCTCGAACAATGAAGGTTGTAATGTATGTATGTCAACATTAAGGAATTTCATCAATTCCGAATCATTCCATGAGAAACGAATCATCAAGTCATCATCTACACAACGATTATGGGTAATGCCATATTGCTCAATGTCAATCTTTTCACCGCAAGTGGCAAGTGTGTAATTCCAGCCACGCTCTTTATTCATCGCATAGAGTCGAGCCGCAAACTCATTCATTGTGGCTTCATCCCATTCATGATAGGGAATATTATTCTTTTCCAGATTAGCCTTAACTTTTTTGTATGAGGCTATATCTGCATAACTGAAAACCAATTTCTCTGTATATCCTTTCAATTGGTCTCCGATATTCCGCACTTTTTCAAGTAACGTTTCGATGCTGATAGTATCCGTCAATATCATTGGGTCGAAACGCCATACAACTCGTCCAATGCCCAACTTATAAACCAGTCTTTTGAAGGTATCGATGCGCTGGTCTATAGGTGGTACACCTTTCTCCAATCCTTCCTCTTCGTAGTCATTCAGAGTGAATTGAATATAACATCCAATATTCCTCTCTTTCAGATAGTCGAGATGGTCCAAAAGAGGTCTCGGGTTCTTAGACCAGAATACGATAAATCGAGTATTCTGATAAGAGACATAAGACGGAACGCCGTTGAATGGATTCGTCCAAACAGAATAGCCTTGTTTTAACCTATGGATGAACCAATCAGCATAAAAAGCCGGAATATCAGTGCTTCTGCTTGCAGATACTATTATTGGGGCATATGCTTCAACGGTCTCACCAGACTCTATTATAATTTCTAGTTTTCTATTTTTTTCAGTCATGACTTCAAATTCAATTTGAAAAAGTTCTGTTGAGTTCTGTAGAACTCAGCAGTCGCCTTATATCAATAGAGAGTAAATCGGATATCCCGTGTAGGGTATACAAATCAGGTTGGGCCGCATTGGTACACCACTTGGAAACGGTTGCAGGGTCTTTGCCTAATTGCTCTGCGAGCCATTTGCCGGTGTGTCCTGTCTCTGCTAATACTGCTTTTATTCGATTCAATTTAAGTCGTTCTGTTTTTGTCTCCATGATTGATTTATTGAACTTGAACGCAAATATACTATAATATTTGAATTGAAGACGGAAACATGCTGTATAACATACAAAGCGACAGGATGGAAGTGGTGTTTCATTGTTAATCTGCGAACGGTGAGTAGTGGCAGCGAGAGAGGAAGCGGTCGATGTCGGATTGGGTGTACCAGTATTTGTCGCCGTGGCGGGAGTAGCCGAGGTATATGTTGTTGCGAGGCGCCTGAGGTAGTGGTCTTTGATGCTCTGGGGCGCCATCAGGGATATATAGTCGTAGATTCACTGTGGAGTTTCTTCGGTGGACCATAAAAAAACGATTGGCAAGTTTATTTGTTCACTTGTCAATCGTTTGTATTTTAAATATTTAAGCCGATAAAATCAGCTGATTTTCTTTTAGTATTCCTCTTCGTTGAAGAAGAAGTCTTCTTTGGAGGGATAGTCGGGCCAGATGTCCTCGATGCATTCGTAGGTTTCACCTTCGTCCTCCATTTCCTGGAGGTTCTCTATCACTTCCATAGGGGCTCCGGAGCGCATTGCGTAATCTATCAGCTCATCCTTGGTGGCGGGCCAGGGAGCATCCTCAAGTTTTGACGCCAATTCCAATGTCCAATACATGATATATTAAGTTTTTAGTGTTGCTTTTTAAAATTTCGCGCAAAGGTAATTATTTTATACATATATACAATCGAAATGCCACATTGATTTGTTAAATCTTCTTAACTGTTAATAATGGTTAACCCATTGACTTTTCTGTAACAATTCTGCATATAAGTTGTAACAAATTTGTAACTTTGTGGCGTATAACACAGTTAAGTGGCTATTCTTATGAAATACAGATGCGTTGCAGGCATTTTTCTGCTTGCCGCCGGGTTGCTATCTTGGAGCTGCAAGCAGTCTTCCTCAAGCAATACCGACACAAATAAGGATGAAGCTAATACCATCACCCCGGTTGTTAACTTCAATGGTGACACGGCCTACGCCTATGTCAAGAAGCAGCTTGCCCTCGGCCCGAGGGTGACAGGCAGCGAAGGCAACCGTCTTTGCCGCGACTTCATCATATCCACTCTTGAGCGCCATGGTGCCACTGACATCAAGGTTCAGGAGGGTGAAGTGACCACTTTCACTGACAAAAAGCTCCCGATTGCCAACATTATGGCATCGTACAATCCCGATACAAAAGACCGCATTCTACTCGTAGCCCACTACGACACCCGCCCGTGGGCCGACAGCGATGAGATGGAGGAAAACCGTGTCAAGCCCATCCCCGGTGCCAACGACGGTGCCAGCGGAGTGGCCGTGCTCCTCGAGATAGCCCGCCAGCTCAACGCCAAGAAGCCAAATGTCGGTGTTGACCTCCTCTTTGTCGATGCCGAGGACTACGGACAAGCATCCGGATTCTCCACCCACGACGACTCATGGTGTCTCGGCACGCAGCATTGGGTCAAGAACATGCCCTATGCCTCCGACTCCCTGCCCCGCTACGGTATACTCCTCGACATGGTGGGTGGTCTCAACGCCAAATTCCACCGCGAATACTTCTCTGACCGCTACGCCTCTCGCATAGTCGACAAAGTTTGGTCGATAGCCAACCGCTCAGGGTTCGGCGACCGATTTGTCAACAAGACCGGCGGCTCGGTGGTAGACGACCACATTTTCCTATGCGAAGCCGGCATACCCACCATCGACATCATCGAGTCAAAGAGCGATGCCACCGGCACCTTCCCCGCCACATGGCACACCATGGACGATAACATCAACAATATCGACAAATCATCGCTCACTGCCGCAGGACAGACCGTGCTCAACACCCTCCACAACGAAATCCGTTGCCTGAAGTGACCCGCTCGTCCTGCCCATCACACTGACACACTGACATCCCGTCACCCCCCATACAGTCACCGCCTCCCACCCCGGGAGGCGGTGACTGCTTATAGCAATAAATTGCTATTAACCGGATTTTTTTATACTTTTGCACATTGGAAACCGTCAGACGTTTTCCAAATTCATACACAAACCGCTGACAGGTTGTCACAAACCCACCTCTTAACCCACTTTATTTTCCAATGGCCGATTTCCAATATATCCACATAGCTCTCCGTGGCGAACTTCAAGGAGCCACCCGCACCCTCTACTCCTATCCCTCCGACTCCAATGCCGACCCTCAGTGGGACACCACCATGGTCGAGCCCGGCGCCGCCATAAAGCGCTTTCTCAACGCCACCGACTGCTACGTCATGCAAGCCGACTCCAAGGGTCACTACTTCTCACTCATCACCCGCGACTCACTCCATCCCGAGCGCGGCTACCTCATGATATCAATCCTCGTCGACAACGGCTGCTCACTCACCGGGCGACAGTTGATGACGACGTTCAACAATCTCAAACGCGCCTTCATCGACGACAATCTCCTCACCGACGACGCCGTCGACTCAGCGCTCCACCAGGCATCCGTCCCCGTGGAGCCCGTGCGCCTCGAGTCATGGACCTACCATATCCCCGACCCCGACACTGAGCTTGCCGAGGCTGCCTACCGCACCTACATCTCCGTGCAGGAGCTCGAATCCATCTTCTCCTTCCCCGCACAGCCCGAATATGCCCCCTACCGCTGCGTCATAGTCGTATCGGCCGCCAGCTCCCTTCGTCCGGGCATCAAGATGCCACGCATCACCACCCAGGTGCGCAAGCTCTACACCGTAGTCTGTCCCGAAGGAGCCACTGCCTCCGCCTCGCAAATCTACGATGGCGACCGTCTCACCATCACCTACTCCAAGGAAGGCTTCAACAGCCACACCGAGACAGTGGTGGCGGGCACTCCCTCCGCCTACGTCAAGAACGATGGCTCCACACTACAGGTACGCACTGCCGCCCAGACCGGCATACGCTTCATCCGCAAGGTAGGTCTCAAGGTCCTCTCGGCGAAAGGCACCGATATCAACGGCTTCACCGTCTCGGTCAACGGCCGCGCCATCAACACCATGGTGCCATACATCGAATTCACCGAGCGCGACCTCACCCCCGGCGAGCAGATTGAGATTCAGGTCGCTTCCAACAATTATCACCCCCTGAAACTCAAGAAACCCACCGAGGAAATCCTCACCACCGACCATCTCGACCTCACCCTCAGCCCCGTGGAGCAAGGCATCACCCTGCGCCTCGACTTCGGCGACGGCCGCGTGTTTGAGCAGCAGATATCCATCGAGAAGAACACCCCCGAGTACAACCGTCTCCACTCGGGCAACTTCCACGGATTCCGCGCCCACCGTCAGGTCACCCAGGATGGCAGCGAGGTCTACAATGTGGACGTGCGCATCACCTCCGCCCCGTGGCGCCCAACTTCGAGACCTCACCCGTCCACGACCCCGACACTGCCGCCACGCCCGCCACACCACATCGCGCCCCGGTGTTTGAGAAAGCCACCCCCGACCCCTCAGTATCAACCCCGCGCCCCGACATGACCGCCCCCTCGGCAGCCACTCCCACCGGCGTTGACCCCGACAACGATTCCGACGACACGGCCGACACCATCCTCGCCCCCGCGCCATGGTATCGCCGCACATGGCTCTGGATAGCCACTGCCATCCTCCTTGCAGCCATCGGCGGAGCGCTCGTATACATCAACGACACCCCCGCCGGTCCGGTCGACACTGCCGCTACCGGCACCCCCGCCGACTCCATAGCCCAGACCGATGCCGCCACTCCGGCCCCCACTCCCGCCACCCCCGAGGAGCAGGCCGACATTGACTATCTCAACTCCAACCCCGTCTGGGACACCGCCTCACTCCACTCTCCCATGGGCACCGAACTAATCGACGCTATCAACGCCGGCGACATCGACCGGCTTGTCAACAATCCATACTTCGCTGTAGCCGGACGATGCACAAATGAGAAAGCCATACAAATAGCCGACCTCGTGTGGCGCGCCAAAGGCTCCTACAGTGAGAGCTCCAACAAACGCCTGCTCCGCTCAGCCGTAAAAGGAGGCTCCATAAACCTCCGCACTCTTGCCGACGACCTCGCCAAGCGCCGCCCTGCCGAAAAGGAAAATCTCACCCCCCGACCCTCTCGTCCATGATGAGCCGTGGGCTAAAAGAGACAATCTCTCTGTCCGTCGCCCTGCTTATCATCATGGCGATGACATGCTGCACCTCCACTCCACCCGATGTGGAGGCTGCGCTCTCGCATGCCCGCGATATAATGAACGCCGCCCCCGACTCCGCCCTACGCATACTTGACTCAATCCCGCCACAGTCCATTGCGCGCAGCCGCAAAGCCGACCGGGCAACAATGGCACTCCTCACCACCATGGCGCGACATAAATGCTACATCGACGAGACTTCCGATTCATTGATTGTCACTGCTGTGGACTACTACGCCGACCATTCTCCCAAGTCGCACGATATGATGCTCGCCCACTACTACCACGGCGTCATCCTGAGCAATGCCCGCAATTATGCCCCGGCAATCATCTCGCTAATGAAAGCCGAAAAACTCGCCGAAGCGCTCGAAGATTATCTATACCTCGGCCGCTCACGCTTTGCAATCGGCGACATATACCGCGCTGTATATTCTTTCAACGAAGAGGAGCGCTACGCTCGTCTTGCATTGGAGGCTTTTGAAAAATCGGAGGACACGCTATCCGTTACATTCGCAAAAGAACGATTGATAGTAGGACTCTCCAATGCCAAACACTATACCGAATCAAACCTCCTGGCACATAAGCTGCTTGAAAAGTCAATCGAGAGCAATGACACTCAATTCATCTGCAAGTCGCTTGAATTTATTGGTAGGAACTATCAGCAACTTAACGAGCACCAGAAAGCTATTGAAATATTCCGGAAATTAGATGATTTAAATCTGAATTATCTGCCACAACGTAAGTTATTCTACTATCTTACAACTGCCTTGTGGAATGCCGGCGAACATGAGACCGCCAAACGTATGATTGACTCTTTGATTTATAAAAACAAAGGTAATACAGAATTTCACCCTGAGATTCTCTATGAGACAGGACTGATTGAAGAGGCTTATTTACAACAAAAGAGCGACTTGGATAACTTCAACAACATCTTCCATTCCATTATTACTCAAAATGTATCCTCAACAGTTTCTCGATACTATGACAATGAGATAGCGTTAAAAAAATCGGAATCCAAACGATTATTCACAATTTTTATCTCTTCCATTGTATTGCTCTTTATAATTATTTTATTTATAACATATCGCTACAAGGTTATAAAACGGGAGCGTCATCAGAAAGAAGAAAAAATCATCGACCTTGCGCAAGAGCTCAACGCATTGAATCTGGAATTAACGAGGACTTCCGAGGATTTGCTTTCAACAAGCCATCAGTTAAACCGGCTCAATGAACATGAAAGCAACCTTTCAGCCGGATTAAGCCGACTTGAAAACGACCGATTGAATGCTGTCACCTTATTATGCGAGATATATAATACATCTGAGTCTGACAAAACCACACAGACCCAATCGGTAAAGGAAGCCCAGATATTTATAAACAGTATTTCTTCTGACCCCAACCTGACGTCCGACCTCGAAAAGAAAATCGACCGCGAGCATGATAACCTCATGCAACGGTTCAGAGCGCAGATGCCCGAACTGAACGAAAATGAGTATATCATATTTATAGGTGGAGTTCTCCATATCTCATCTCATGCCATGCAACATATATGGGATATCAAACGAAATTCTTTTTATTCAATCCGTCGCCGGTTGCGGGATAAAATCATTGCCGCTGACACTTGTGACAAGGAGATATTCCTAAAATGTTTGAGATAGGTCTTCTGTTTAACTTATATTAACATTATCAAAGCCATTCTATATATGCAAATAGTATCATAACAGTTACTAACCTAATACCTGTAAAATTATGAACCAGTCCAAATTACCACAGGCAACCGACACCCAAATAGCGACGGACACTATGACCGGAATACATACACCTCACCCCTCTCGTCCATGATGAGCCGTGGGCTAAAAGAGACAATCTCTCTGTCCGTCGCCCTGCTTATCATCATGGCGATGACATGCTGCACCTCCACTCCCCCCGATGTGGAGGCTGCGCTCTCGCGTGCCCGAGATATAATGAACGCCGCTCCCGACTCCGCCCTACGCATACTTGACTCAATCCCGCCACAGTCCATTGCGCGCAGCCGCAAAGCCGACCGGGCAACAATGGCACTCCTCACCACCATGGCGCGACATAAATGCTACATCGACGAGACATCCGACTCATTGATTGTCACTGCCGTGGACTACTACGCCGACCATTCTCCCAAATCGCAAGATATGATGCTCGCCCACTACTACCACGGCGTCATCCTGAGCAATGCTCGCAATTATGCCCCGGCAATCATCTCGCTAATGAAAGCCGAAAAACTCGCCGAAGCGCTCGAAGATTACCTATTCCTCGGTCGCTCACGCTTTGCAATCTGCGATATATACCGCGATGTATATTCTTTCAACGAAGAGGAGCGCTACGCTCGTCTTGCATTGGAGGCATTTGAAAAATCGGAGGACACGCTATCCGTTACATTCGCAAAAGAACGATTGATAGTAGGTCTCTCTAATACCAAACACTACACCGAATCAAATCTCCTGGCACATAAACTGCTTGAAAAGTCAATCGAGAATAAAGACACACAACTCATCTGCAAGTCTCTTGAACATATTGGATTTAATTATCATAATTTAAACAAGCACAAGGAAGCAGCAGAAGCCTTTATGAGACTAAAAAATATTGGTCCCAATCAAATGAATAATAAATTATATTATTTCCTAACTACTGAGCTTTGGAATTCAGGCAATCATTCTGAAGCTAAATCTTTAATTGATTCATTAAACCATCTAACTGAATACGAAGCCATCTTTCATCCTGATATTTTATATAAATTAGGTATGTTCGAGGATGCATACAAGCATCAAAAACGAGCATTTAATGATGCAGACAGTGCTATTGCTCAAATAATCCGGCAGAATGTTTCAACCGCAGTGTCTAAGCATTATGATGAGGAAATAGCATCAGAAAAAGCCGAATCCCAACGATTATTCACAAACTTTATCTATGTTATTTTATTGCTCTTTATAATTATTTTATTTATAACATATCGCTACAAGGTTATAAAACGGGAACGTCATCAGAAAGAAGAAAAAATCATCGACCTTGCGCAAGAGCTCAACGCATTGAATCTGGAATTAACGAAGACTTCCGAGGATTTGCTTTCAACAAGCCATCAGTTAAACCGGCTCAATGAACATGAAAGCAACCTTTCAGCCGGATTAAGCCGACTTGAAAACGACCGACTGAATGCTGTCTCTTTATTATGCGAGATATATAATACATCTGAAGCCGACAAAACCACACAAACCCAATCGGTAAAGGAAGCCCAGATATTTATAAACAGGATTTCTTCTGACCCCAACCTGACGTCCGACCTCGAAAAGAAAATCGACCGCGAGCATGACAACCTCATGCTACGGTTCAGAGCGCAGATGCCCGAACTGAACGAAAATGAATATATCATATTTATAGGTGGAGTTCTCCATATATCATCTCATGCCATGCAACATATATGGGGTATCAAACGAAATTCTTTTTATTCAATCCGTCGCCGGTTGCGGGATAAAATCATTGCCGCTGACACTTGTGACAAGGAGATATTCCTAAAATGTTTGAGACAACCTCATTTTAACTCATATTAACATTATCAAAACCTCCTTATAGAGGCTCTATCTCGCTCATTCTATGCTCTTAAGCGATGCACAATCGACCAAGCGATTGTGCATCGCTATTTATTTGATATTAAATTAATTACATCCGGATGCACAATTGTCAAAATTTGTAAATAGCCAAAATATTCCATAAATACCTCTTATTTTTGTATCACAAAACAAACATTTATGAATAAAATTATCTTCTTTTTATCATGCCTATTTACTTACTCCATAAGGATGACGGAGCATATAAAATTAATCAAGGAATACGAAAAAGAGTGATTCACAATCAATCGTTAAAAAACAATAATATCGGGCATGATTAAGTAACATGTCGATAATTTTACCGTACTTTACATATAAACTAACCCATTCTATATATGCAAATAGTATTGTAACAGTCACTAACCTAATTCCCGTAAAATTATGAACCAATCCAAAATCCTCATCACATCATTGTTCATACTGCTACTCGTATCGACAACCACTTCTCAAGCCAGTGCATCGAGATTGGCACAGGTAACCGACACCATCACCAAAATTGCCACCGACACTGTGACAGGTCGCAGCCATGGCGTGGACCTCGATTCCCTCGAACGCGCCGCCGACCGCGCCGAGCAGCTCGGCACTGTCACTGTGACCGCAAATCTGCATCAGATGAACAACGGAACAGAGACATTTATCGTCACCAACGAGATGCGAAAAGGCACCATCAGCGCATCGCAGATGCTCAACAATGTGCCGGGAATCTCAGTTGACCTCACTTCCGAAAAAGTGAACATTGATGGACATAAGGATGTGATGATACTGGTAAACGGACAGCCATCGCCGGTTTCATTCGCCCGCTCAATCAATCCCAAACGCATCGAAAAGGTTGAAATCCAGCGCTATCCTGCAGGTAGATTCTCCAACGTCCCTGTGCTCGTCAACCTCGTGCTCAAAGAAAACTATGAAGGTTGGGACGTAGCAGTGCGCGGGTTCGGTGAAACCGGAATCCGTACACCCCACCCCACAAACGGAAACGGCTCAGTGAATTTCATATATTCGCTCAACAAATGGGACTTCAATTTCTCGGCCGAAACCTACGGCCGACGCAACTACTCAGCCTCATCCTACCACCGCACCATACACGACACTATCAAAGTCGAGACACCCACAGCCAACTGGCGCAATCCCAACTCACGGATGCATGCGAAAGGCACCGATATATTCGGCGCCGCCAAATATTCATTCAATAAAAACCATTCGCTGCGCATTGAAGCAAATGCCAAAATAGGGGGTTACCGGGGACACACCGACAATGATATCACCGAAACTCTCCCCACAGCCAAAATCAACCACGAAGATGTGCTCAACGCCAAATACAACAACGACGAATACTCTGCAAAAATAGCCTATTCAGGCAGTCTCAAAAAAACCTCGCTTTCAGCCGACCTGACATACGACTTTTACAAGGTTAATGAAAACAGCTCCTTTACAACCGACCGGCAACTCTCGTCTGAATCCCATACGCGCGGTAAAAAGAATTTCGTAAACCTGTATATAGACGGATTACGCCCAATCAACGATAAAGTATTCTTGCAGGTCACCAACAATCTCACATGGCGCGACTACAAAAACCGCAATGCCGGCTCAGACGACTATTTCTTTACCTCCGACAACCTGCGCAACCGTACCGATTTAAGGCTGGCATGGCGTCCGAAGCCTAACATGCAATTTGTAGCGGGAGGCTCGCTGTTTGTCGACCGTCAGAGCCAGGAGCAGGGGGAGGAAAAGAAAACCAAGACCCATGTATCGCCCATACCATATCTGCACGCCTATTGGAAATTCCACAAGGATTGGTATATCATCGGAAGATACTACAGCGAAGTGATTTACCCCGTGCTTGACCAATTATCACCTAATCTCACTCAGGTCGACGACTATGTGTGGAATCAAGGCAATCCTAACCTACGCTCAACCATATTCAAATACCTCACTGGAATAATCGACTACAAGGGAAAACTAAAACTCAACTACACATGGGCGACACATGACAATGATGTGGCTGACGTATTCAATGCCGCCAATCCGCAAATAATACAAAGCCGGGTCAACTGTAAATTCAGCCATTGGTACATCAATCTGGAAGGTAACTTTAAGCTACCGCTCAACCTTTACGCCACATTCCGTGCCATGCACCAACAGAAATCCTACAACAATGCCGCTTATGGCAAGCACACAGGCAAGGTGTGGTATCTTGAAAGTCAACTGAGCTATTTCCATCGCCAGTCAGGACTGGCGATTGTCGGCGACTATTATGTAGGACATGAGCAAACCCCGCTCCTGCAAGGTTATACACACCGTCCCATCGACATGCTGAAATTAACCGCACAGAAGCTGTTCTTCAAAAACCATCTCTCTGCCGCGCTCTCAGTGCAATTTCCCGTGCGCACCAGTCACCGTCTGACCACAACCACCATCAACACCCCCGGGTACCAATCTGTAACACACGTTGACAACCGCATCAACAACTCAATGGTCTCACTCAATCTCCGCGTAGCGTTCGGCAATCAGAAAGCCCGTCGCCTCTCCAACTCAATGAACCTCGAAAAGGAAAAATAGCCCTTATCAAGGTTAAGAGATTTGCGACAGACTTTTTCTTAACTTATATTAACATTATCAAGCCATCTTAATTATGGCTGACGAGGTAAAACTAATCAAGAAATCAGAAAAGTTAGTTTATGCGAAAATAATTCCGCATAAACTAACATCTTGATTACTTGACATAACCCAACACATAAGTTATGAAAAAAATATATTTTATCCTTGTTTTTCTCGTATTATCAATATATTGCTTTACCGTCTCTGCTAATAATCCTTATATCATAGACGATGAACCAACTCTGCTCGAAATTGAATACGAACGAATAAACGTCTATGATTCAATACGACAAAGTTTTAATTCAGAAAATACAATATTACGCATAGGAAAAACTAAATCAATGTTCTGCGGAATAAAAACATTATGGAACGATTCTATTACAAAAGTCAATATTGAGCTTTACCGAACAATACTTGACAATATTCGCAATATAGATAAAAATAATCCCAATAGATTTTTAGAATTTAGAGGTCGTTATAAAGCTTATGTATATAAGAATTATCCAGCCGGGAAAGTAACTGAATGCAATTACTTCGATATGACATATTGGCGTTATGAAGAGAACTGGGAAAAACCAAAATGGGAGCTAACCGACTCCACAAAGGAGTATTTAGGCTATCTTTGTACACAAGCTGTAACCAATTATCGAGGTCGTACTTGGATAGCATGGTTCACACCTGATATACCCATATCAGAAGGTCCTTGGAAATTGTGTGGTTTACCTGGATTAATCTTAGAAGCGCAAGACCTCTCTAAAACCTACACGTTCAGAGCTATCTCTCTCCGCACAGAAGGATTAGCGAATGTGGGTTACATGAGGTACATGGATTATTCCGATATAGTTACTCGTGACAAATACTGTGAATCATGGTGGAAATTCAAGCATTCCAACATGGGTGCAAAAATGAGAACTATGTTTCTAAAATCTGATGCTCCGCCAGTAAATGTTTCTACAAAAAAACTAACATGGGATTTAGAAGAAACTAACTACAATCACAACCTATAAGATTCAATTACGCCAGATAATATAATATGGAATCCTTCAAATGGATTAAGCAACATGACGCATAAAATGCAACCGGAGGCATGGGGCAGCGGCATGGGGAGCGGGAAGCTCCCATAATGTCGGTCACCGCTACTTTTTTCCTTTCCCCGAGCTTGGTAGTTCGGGGAAATGTGTGTAAATTTGTAGATATGGAAAATTACATTGTCTCAGCTCGAAAGTACCGCCCGGCGACGTTTGACAGCGTGGTGGGGCAGAAGGCTCTGACCGCCACCCTAAAAAATGCCATCGCCACCCACAGGCTTGCCCACAGCTACCTGTTCTGCGGTTCGCGCGGTGTGGGCAAGACATCGTGTGCCCGAATTTTTGCCAAGACCATCAACTGCAGCAATCCCACGCCTGAGGGCGAGGCGTGCAACGAGTGCGACGCTGCCGCGCGTTCAACGACGGCAACTCCATGAACATCATCGAGCTCGACGCCGCGTCCAACAACGGTGTCGACGACATCCGCCAGCTCGTCGAGCAGGTGCAGGTGCCACCATCGCAGGGACGCTACCGCGTGTTTATCGTCGACGAGGTGCACATGCTCTCGGCGGCGGCCTTCAACGCTTTCCTCAAGACCCTCGAGGAGCCCCCGAGCTACGTGATATTCATCCTCGCCACGACCGAGAAACACAAGATCATCCCCACCATACTCTCGCGCTGCCAGATATACGACTTCAACCGCATCACCGTGGGCGACATGGTCGAGCATCTGGGCTACGTGGCCCGCAGGAGGGCATCACGGCCGAGCCCGCGGCGCTCAACGTCATAGCCCGCAAGGCCGACGGCGCCATGCGCGACGCCCTCTCCATATTCGACCAGGTGGCGGCCTCGTCGCGCGGCAACATCACCTATCAGCAGCACCATCGACAACCTCAATGTGCTCGACTACAATTACTACAACCGTCTGCTCGACTGCTTCCTCGAGGGAAGGGTGCTCGACTCATGGCTGATCTACAAGGAGATCCGCGACCGCGGGTTTGACTCGCATTTCTTCATCAACGGTCTGGCCGACTATATGCGCGACCTCATGGTGGCGCGCGACCCCTCGACAATCGTGCTCCTCGAAGCCGACGACGAGGCGCGCGCAGCTATGGCGCAAACGGCTGTAAAGTGTCCCCCCGACTTCATCTACAGGGCCATGAATCTCTGCAACGAGGCCGACCTCAACTACCGCACAGCCTCCAACAAGCAATTTCTTATAGAGCTGACGCTCGCCAAGATATGCCAATTGCTAAGCCCCTCCCCCGGTAACAGCGGCGATGGAGAGGGGCGGTTACAGAAGATTCAAGCCGCTCCCGCACCGACCGCTACCGCTCAGGCGTCATCGCGTCCGACCACCGCACCCGCTCCTGTCGCGCAGGCTCCTACCGCTCAGGCACCGTCACACTCCGTGCCATCGGCCTATCAACCCTCACCGGCTCCCGCACCGCCCGCTCCCGCACATGGAGCCTCAGCAGCGGCTCCACAGATGACCCATACGGTAGCCCAGCCGGCACCTGTTCCGCCAGTCGCACCCGCCGCACCGGCATCACCGCGCCCGGCGCCGCGCCCTGTCTCCATTGGCGGACGTCCGTTGAAAAAAATCTCTACCTCCACTTTCTCCATCAACCCCACCGCCAACACCTCGCGACACAACGAACCGCAGCAGACCGCAGCCATCCCTACCGCCGAGCCGCGCAGCAACGTCTACACTCAGGAACAGCTCCACGCCTCCTGGCAGACATTCATCAACGCCCGCCCAACTGAGCATATCCTCATCAACACCATGCGCGCCTCATTTCCGGCGTCAACCGAGGGTCACACCTACCGAGTGATGGTGGAAAACGAGATGCAGCGCAGCGTACTCTCCCAAGCCATGCCCTCGCTGCTCGCCCATCTGCGCGACAGCCTGCTCAACGACGCGATAGACCTTACCATAGAAATCAACCAGGGCGAAGCCTCGCCCCACACCTGGAATGAACGTCAGGTATTAGCCCACATGGTAGAAAACACCCCCCACCTCCGCGCCTTCATCGACGACCTCCACCTCACCATCGGGTGAGTAGTCAGGGAGTAAGGAGTCAAGTAGTCAAAAGCCGATTCGTCCGATAGGTCTGATAGGTCCGATTACTCCGATTCGTCCGATTACTCCGATTCCCACCCCCACCCCTCTTCAGAATTTCACCTTTACCGTGAGCATTATCTCCCGCCCGCGCAGCGGCAACGTGCGCGTCGATTCATTGACCGACGTATACTGCGAGAGCGAATAATCCCTCACATCGAAGATATTGCGCGCCGTAAGCGCCAGCGACCACCGTTTCAGGCTATAAGTCAACCCGAAATCACAGAAAAAATAGTTATCGTGCCCCGATGTGTAATTATCAAGCGTACTGAGCTCACCCTTCAGGTCTACCGTAAATTTCGGGAGAGGGAAAAAGCTCAAATCCACCGTATGGAACCAGTTGGTAAGCTCGCTGTTGCCAAACACACGGCTGCGGCTGTGGGTCAGTGAGCCGGTGAGCGAATACCTCGCGTAAAGCCACGCCACACTGCGGTTGGTCACCGTGAGATACCACGCATAGAGAGTGTGATAATTGCGCGACAACAATCCTTGCTGCGCCACATCCCTCCCGATGTAGCTCACCGACGGAGCCAGCTTCACAGTAGTCTTGGCGTCGGCAAACGTCTTGCTCACCTCACCCTGCAGCTCCCACGAATAGCCACGGTTAGGGAGGCGGCTGGTGGTGATGCAGCTCCAGTCGGAGGTATAATAGGCTGAGGATATGAAATTGCTCTTCCGGTTGGAGTAGCGGAGGCTCATGTTGGCGAAAAGCAACTTCACCGAGTGGCGATACGAAGCACTGTAGTAAGCCGAGTAAGTGTCAGTGTGATTGAGGTCGCCCGATGGCACATAGACCGAACGGTAGTCGGTCATGTACGGCGCAGGGAAAAACGGACTCTCATCCTGATAGCTGAACCTCCGGCTCCCGCCCATGCGCATTTCCAGACGCGCGTTCAGCTTCCAGCTCATTGACACCGACGGGAGAAACTTCACCGTGTGGTGCTTCACACCGCCCACCGATGCACTGACATTGTAACCTCTCACCTCGGGAGTGATTTTCAGATACAGTGTCTCGTCAAGCCATTGGAACGCCACATTGGTCTCCGCGCCATACTCCACATTGGTGATGGTGCTCGCCGCCCCGTCCGATGCCGGCAGCACCTCTGCGGGAATTTCCACCCCCTCGGCGCTGACTGTGAAACGCGGCTGCATGCGTGTGTAGTTCATAAATGCTCCCACCCCTATCCGGTGGCTCAGCAGAGGCAGCGATGTGGTGAGATAGTTCTTCGCCTTGAAATGCTTCATCCTGAAGCGCTCACCCACGCGGCTCCCCGCCACCGAAGGGAAAAGTGCCTCAAGCCTCTCCGGCGCGAGCCCGGCGCGTATATATGACGAGAGCGACACCAGTTGCGAACTCGAAAACCGATAATGTGTGCGCAACTTATTGTACACCTCGCGGGGATAACCCGTTGAGGAATAGTCCACCGAGTCCGACTGCGTGAGCATCTCCGAGCGTCCCCCCTCCCGGTCGGAAAGGAAACCGAACTCATCCTTCAGATAGAGTTTCGCGGCATTCCGCTCATATATCCCCGCCAGTTTGAGCTCATCGAGTCTGGTATGTGCCATAGCATTTTCAAAGAGATTGAGAGTATTTCCCTCGCCGAGCATCATGGAGCTGCTCATATCATAGCGCTGCCTCATACGGTCAGCCACATACACGGCATTGAGCTTCAGCTCCGAGTTCTTTCCGGCAGGGAGGAGCAGATTGACGCTCGCGAGCCGTGACCGGTTAAACAGATAGCGCTGCAGTGGTATGTTGATAGAGCGGATGGTAGGGGTGGAGAGCAACGTCGAATAAGGGGATATATATGTGTTTAAATCCGAATACTCAAACTTGTCGGCTGCCTCCCCCTCAAGATTCTTCCCGTAATTATTTGCCTGCAGCGACACCAGTGCCTGTGGTCCGCGCGTGAGAAGCGTCACGAGCAATCCGGCATCGTAGACCGGTCCATTACCTATGCCGCCGCGCACCTCTCCGAAGGGGCGCACCATGAACTGCTTGTCAAGTTTCAGATTTATTGCCGCGCGCTCCGAAGGTTCAAGCCCCTGGAGGCTCTTGATGTGCTGATTGTGCTCTATCACCTCAACCTTTTTCACGGCATTGACATCCAGATTGTTTGACGCAAGCGTGTAGCGGCCCTCCAATAGGTCGCGACCCTCTATGTAAAACTTATTGATAGCCTTCCCCTGATACTTTATCGAGCCGTTCTCCCCCACGGTCACTCCGGGGAGTTTCTTTAACACATCGGATATATAACGGTCATCCTTGCTCTTGAAGCTGTTGACATCATAGACAAGCGTATCGCCATTCTCCCGAATGGGTGGTGCCTTGACCACAATCTCCTTCAGTGCAAACTCGGCAGCGCTGAGGCGTATAGTGGCGTCTCGACCCACATCTCCCACCTGCATGGTCAGCTTGGCATACCCTATGAGCGAGAATGCCACCGAGTCAGTCCTCTCAGCCTCAAGCGAGAAGCGACCATCCCTGTCGGTAAAAATATAGGTCAACGGCGCACCCTTGCCTCGCGTCACGCAGCACAGCACATTGTCAATCGGCTTCCCGTCGGCAGCATCCACCACCTTCCCGCCAATCTTCACGGCCGCCGGTGCGGCAAACGCCGTCAGCAACAATAATATCACACCTATCAGCTTCCGCATATCTATTCCTTCTCTATGGGGTTGTAGGGGCGGGGACGGTTGAGACGTTTCTCAAGCTCCTTTTCCTGCTCAGGGGAGAGTTCGAGTTTGACGCCACTTGCATTGTTGAGCACCCCCGCAGCGGCATTTTCATTATAGTACTGCTTCAAATATCGAAAATCATCTCGCGACAGCACCTCAACTCCTCTTCCATCATAGATTTCAACTAAAAATGGTGTCCTGACTTTATCAATACCTATTAAATTAAATCGGTATTCCTTATCGTCGCTCTCTAATCTGACAATCAATCCCGGAAGTCCGCCAAACAAAAATGGTCCGTAATGGACAGGAATCTCATCTGTATACCATGCCACATAGCTTCTCCCTCGAAAATCACATTTTGCCTTCCGGCATTCATAGCCAAGGATTTCCATTGTCTCATCTGTAAGCGACCATGTTTGACCACATGTCTTGTCAATATACCGTCGGAACGCACCGCCAAAATAGTCCTATACTAAAGCCTCTCCTTGATTTGGATAATTCATTACCACTGTCTCACGAAATTTCTTCCCTTTCACATTCGATGATTTGTTCATGGCATCCATTATCGACATGCCATCGCGCACCGATTCAGCATAAATCGAATCGGAAAGCGCAGCATAATAATCCACATATACCGACGAGTGCTTACCAACCAACAGCAGTGTACGCCCCGACACCAATCTGTCACGATTCAGGGTATCCTTGACAAATTGCACATCATAAGTAAATTTATATTCAGCTGTATCTATTCCAAGCATCTTCGCGGGCTTTAATTTGATTTTTTCATTTCCCGAAATAGTCACCTGCCCCAAAATTGTATTATATGAGGAACTTAGAAACAGAACTAATATTATAAAAAATTTCATTCCGGTTTTATAATTTAATTACAGCCCAGATTATGAACTGATTTAATATCCTAACTCCAAGCTTTAGCCATTAATTCTCATCGCAAGGTCGCTTTCAGATTGTCACTCCTTCTCAATGGGGTTGTAGGGAATACTCTGCATCTGTTTTTCCTCATTTCCCGACGAGTCAAGAATCTTCAAATCCTTGACATCTAAAGACATTACTTCAACCGGATTATTGAACTTATTATATTCCATTGTGCGGTAATCATCCCGGCTTATCATCTCCACATCATAATCATCTATGGAGAGAAGAAACGGATTACTGACTTTCTCAAGACCAAGCAAACGGAAATCATACTCCCTGTCAGTATCTGCAATCTCAAATATAAGCCCCGGCAATCCATAGAACATATAAGGTCCAAAAGGTACAGGCAATTCCTCGGCATACCAAGCTTCGTAATCACGCCCTCGGAACCGGCAGGTGGCTTTTCGGCATGAATATCCAAGTATGTTTTTATGTTCATCAAAGATACTCCACTCCTGCTTAGTGACTTCATCTATGTATCTTTTGTCACCTGAAATATATGACTGAAATAATACTTTCCCTGCCTCCGGATAATTAAACACAATCACAGGTTCAAACACTTTCCTGCGGGAATTTTTCATCATATCATTCATCACGTTGAATGAATGTCCACCCTTGCGCCGTGTCTCTGCCAAAAGAGAATCATTTTCCACCTCGGTCATATCTATAAATAATGCCCGTGATTTACCTATAAAAAGCCCCGTTGTCCCACTTTTTACATTATCCCTGTTGCTTGCGTCAGGCAAATATGACATTGAGTATACCACTTTATAAATTGCACTATCCACAGGGAGCTGCGGAGTCGGTTTATCCTCCGGGAGTTCACCACCTATAGTGATTATCTTCTGTGGATATAAGCTCAATGGTAACAAATATACCAAAATCATCAATGCTGCTTTCATTCTCATTATAATTTTAAAATTCCGGGGATACCGAATTTCCTCCAGGACTAAAGTTATTGCAAGGCGCTTTCAGACATGTCACTCCTTCTCTATGGGATTGTATGGGCGGGGACGGTTGAGACGTTTCTCAAGCTCCTTTTCCTGCTCGGGGGTAAGATTGGGCTTGATTCCACTTGCATTATTGAACACGGCTGCAGCGGCATTTTCATTATAATATTGCTTCAAATAACGAAAATCATCTCGCGACAGCATCTCTACCGCTTTCCCGTTATAAAGCTTCATAGGTATAACCTTAGTCAGTCGTTCAAATCCGACCATATTAAATACATACTCCTTATTTGTATCACTCAGCTCCACAATCAGTCCGGGCAATCCCCTGAAATAATAAGGTCCGTAAGGAATCGGCAACTCCTCGGCATACCATGCCACATAATCACGTCCGCGGAACCGGCAGGTGGCTTTGCGACAGCGGTATCCAAGAACTTCCTTGGTATCTTTTCCAATAACCCAATTCTGTTTAGCGGATTCATCTAAATACCGCCTGTAGGCACCGGCAAGATACTCCTGGTAAGTGATTTTTCCTTTCGCCGGATAATCTATCAGGATTCTTTCCCAGAAAATCCTATTCCTATATAAAGGGCGCTTCCTTTCATATATTTCGTTTGACGATAAATTTGTAGTGGCAAGCAACTCTTCTCCCAGGAGAGTTAATTCCAATTCATAATGGTCTATAAACTGGGCTGCTTTGTCACCTATCAAAGTAAGTGTAAAACCGGATTTCTTGTCATCCAAAAATACTGAATCCCGACTAAAATAACTTTGATAGGTAATTTTATACAGCGCACTATCAACTACAAGTTCTTTTGATGGTTTGTATCTTCCATTCCATCCCTTTGGGCGACTATTCCTGATATCGGATTGAGCATACAGGACTGTTGGCAGAGATAGAAACGCCAATATCAACATTAATATGTATACACTCTTTTTCATTGGTATCTGTAATATTAATTTCTATTGTAGTCCGCCTTCACACTGAAACCAAACATAATGATATTCCGGCTGATACTGCAAGATATGCAAAGATAACGAATTTTTTCATTTCAAAGCAATTTTAGGTTTGTATTTTTGCATAAGTTTTACCTGCAATGCTTTCAGGGAGGTATAATCGCAAGGCGCCTTTTGGATTATCAGAAAAAGGTGAGGAGAAAAGGATAGAGTATCAAGGTTCAGTCAACTCATTAGGGGCAGCAACTTATTCTGTGAGATATCCCACGTAAGTGTGTCCTTCGGAAGTAGAGATTTCCAATCGGAATGTGCCCTTAACCTCACCTATATTTATGGTATAGGGTGAGAGTGTGGAGAAGGTATAAATCCCCTTCTCGGCTGTGGCGACATCCTCTATGGTCATAGATGCATTACCCTCCGGCTCGTCAAACGAGATATAGATAAACCCATCGCAGTAATAGCACTCTATATCGGCATAACGCGCCGGCATGCGGGGCTTAGATGGCGAATCGGGGTGAACAATAGAAATCGGCTTATACTTTTCAAGCAAATCCCAATTTGGCTCATCCTTATTTTCTTTGTTATCAGCAAAAGAAAATACCGGGATGAAAAGAACCAAAAACATTAATTTAGTTATTAATTTACACATAGCTGTCAGTGTTTTGTTTCAATGCAAAATTATGAAAATATTTCTCAACAATTGTATGAAACAGATAAAAAATATAATACTCACTACAAATGCAACGCATTAAAATACAATGTATTATGAAACCACTTTTTTCACTTTCATACTCATTTTAAATAAAAAAGGATGATAAGCCCTAATAATCAGGCATATCATCCTTAAAATCAGATTATAAGAGGTCTCTAAGCAGGTATTTTTTTATTCTGAGGTTTTCAAGAAAATTTTCTTTATCCGGGGGGTTAATTTCTGTAATTTTATTGCGCAACCTCTGTACTTTGTTTGATACACTTTGCAATGGGATACCATATACAAGAGAAATCGTACGTAACGATAACCCGGCGAAAACCATAATGGCAAGTCTACAATTACCATCTTTTAATGTTGGAATTTGTTCACGCAATCTCGCCATAACATTATCCTTATACAAATTAACGAGCTCTTCTATTTTTACAATCGTTTGGGAGTCCTTCAACATTTCAATTTCCTTTTTCCCCAACCTATGAATCGGTTTGATGTCTTTGCCTGGAATATTTTGAGTCTCGTAATATTCATCACCAATAAAACTTATCAATCTGAACTTCTCATGATATAGCATTTCACCTGTCACACCTATGGTTTCAGATTTTAACTTATATTGTTCATATTTGCTTATTGTTTCCGAGAGAGAACGAATTTCATTTATTGATTGAAGAATCTCAAGATTCTTTACTTTAATCCTCAATGAATGCAATTTCAATCCGACAGCAATAACAACCGCCACAAATATAAGTATACCGATTATAATAAGTTTCATTCTATAAGCTCGTCTGTTGGCTTCTGAAGCTTTGCTATCATAATAATCCCGCATACTTATCAATGGAGAATTTTTATTAAATTCATTGATTTTAGCTGTCTGAATTTCCAATATCTCATGAAGATAATTGAATCCAGACTCAAAATCACCGGTTATCGCATCAATATAAGCTTTGGAAAGATATATACATTCCTTATCTTCTGAATTTTTAATCATTCCCAAACCTTTATCAAGCCAATACAACGTCATGGTGAGATTCCTACTTCGCATCCCCAATTCTGCGAATCTAGCACAATCCTTGGCAGTAAGCAAATCCGTCCGTCCATAAGAATTAAACAATTCCAATCTGTCGCATGCCTTTTCAATATTTCCATCGTAAAGCAATGATTGAATTGCAACCTTTTGGCAATAAGCCAAAAGCATAGAGTCTTCTTCCGTAGTTCCACATTCTGACATAATGCTATCGAGGAGATTACAGCTGCCAGACTGTAACTTACGATGGCTCAATATGGCAGCTTTTTGCGACAACGCATACAATTTTTCCATTCTCCTTTGTGCTTTATCATAATTGGCTGCAGCAGTATCAATATAGCCGAGAGCATCATCATAACAGTAACCCTCATAGAAAATATCAGCCAGCAGGTCGTTGGTGCGGGCTATCCATAGGGGGGAATCCAACGAACGGGCTATCTCCTCAGCTCTGAAAACATCGTCGACTATATCGGAGTCGGAACGACCGAGCTGACGCGCCACGACCACATGATAGTACAATGCCCGCATAAGCAGTTCGCTATCCTGCGAATCCCTATAGAAATCCACCGCCGATGCGATGATGGAATCGGAGGTGAATTCTTGGTAGTTTTTATACCTCGCCTGCGTCAGGAGCAGATTATAAAACGCACGGTCAGCGGCGCTGTCAAACGCCCCGGTACTGATGGTGTCGAGAATCATCATGGCAGAGTCAGGATGCTCCTCCATGAGCCGCTCGGCAGCGACGAGCCGCGAGTCGTACGCCACATTTTTTCTCTTGCATCCCGACTGAAATAAAAGGAGCGTCAGAATGAAAAAAACAGCAATTTTCTCTTTAGTAAAGTTTAACATTCTTAACATTATTTAAATCCACGTAAGGCGCTTCCAAGCGTATTCAAAGGGTCCATGAGAGCGATTTTTAAGCCACCAGCAGCAGAAAAGGTACTGAAGCACGAAGAGGCATACCCCCATCAGGAAGCTGTAAGTGATGCCGAGATGAGCATGCAGACCGAGCCCCCAGTTGTAATAGAGGAACGAACCCACTATACTTTGGGTGACATAGTTGGTCATGCTCATGCGCCCGTATGGTATAATCCTGTCGAGCAGCGACTTACAACGTGTGCGGTAATAAAGATAAAGCACTCCCGACACCAATATGAGCATAAATGAGAATTTGGCGAGCGAATTGACTATTACCAGGAGCGGACGAAGCACATTTTGATTGGTGATGAAATCCGGAAGCATCCCTCCAAGCCCATGGAGAGGGAAAAAAGCCACGAGAGCCCACCCCATCACCGGCGCCCAGCGATGGAGATTCTCACGAAGCAGCCACCCCTGACGCCCTATAAGCATACCGAGGATAAAGAGCGAAGCTGTCTGAAATATGCGGGCATTATCCCAAGCCCACGCGAGGCTCACCAGCTGCCCCTCGCGCAGATTGACTGCCACGGTTTCCAGAAATGTCCCGCCGCTCTGAACCTCAAAAGCAGCCCCCCAGAGCGGACCCGTGGGTAGCTGCGGTGTGATGAACGAACCATCGGTAGCCGCGCGGACAACATAGTAGAGCGACACCGGCTGAAGCATCAGTAACCCCGAGAGCCACAGCAGACTACGCGTCGAAAGCCTACACGTGAGCACAAGCACAAAACCTATGAGAGAGTACATCACAAGTATCTCTCCCGTGAAAAACATAGCATTGATATTTCCGATGATAAAGAGGAGGAAAAGACGCCAGCAGAAGCGACGTCGGAAATCATTGCCCCGCATACGCTGATTGTCATCCTGGATGAAGAAACTGAAGCCGAAGAGCAGCGAGAATATGGCGTAAGCCTTACCCCCAAGCAGGAAAAAAAGACCGTCCCAGATTGCCTTGTCAGTAAAATTGAGCACTGCCGGCTGCGTGGAGGTATCGGGGAAAGAATAGAAATTGAAATGCTCTATGGAATGGAGCAGAATGATGCCAAGTACTGAAAGTCCGCGGAGCACATCGGCCACATCTACGCGGGCATGACGGAAAGGTGCTGTTGATGAAGTCTGCATGGTAGGGATGAAATTTATAACAAGTGGATAATGATTCACCTACAAAGATAAGAATTTTGCCACACCGACAGCAACCACACTCCACCTTTTCCTCCCCTCGTCAACGAAAAAAGCCGGCATGCCTCCCCCACGCTACAGCGCAGGATTCATCATGCCGGCTCATAATTATGAGAGCTTATATATCACTTTTTAATAAGGACCGTAAGGGGGTCCGCCGGGTCCGCCGGGACCACCGGGTCCGTGCGGTCCGCCCATTGGTGGACCGGGAGGAGGTCCGGGGTCGGGCGCTATATTGTTCCAACCTCCGCTGATACCGATATTGATACCACCGGGACCGGGCTGAGTGATGCCCCAGCCATTGCTGCCTACCCACCAGCCGCCACACGAGCACATCATAGCCGAAGCGGCAATCACCACCGCCCCACACGCCATCTTTCTTATAATTCCGGTTCGCATATCGTTTTGTTTTTAGTCAGGATAAGACCGCTGATTGCATCAGACCTACGGGAGAGTACCCTATCCCGCTTCCGGTGTCCATCCTGAAGACGGGCACGTCCGATTACTCCGTTTATCCCTTTTAAAAAAAACGATTCAACCGTCCAAGGGGTTCATTTTCAATCCTCAATTGTCATCCGCTCACGGCGTTGCCTCTTGGGATTGGCGGGAAACCACCCGCGCTCCACCCGCCGGCGCTGCTCGAATATCTCTCCGATTGACCAGAAGGATGAGAAGGAAAACACCCCTAACAGCGACGACCAGAAGACATCGGCGACATATACCGACCCCGCTATGCCGCATACACCTGCTATGAGAAAACACCACCAGCACCCGGTGCCGAAATGATACTCGCTCTTTATCACCACAGGGTGAAAAATACCGATTATGAGAAAAGTGCAGACACCTATGGTCAGCCCCAAGAGATTATGTTCCGATAAAAATTCTGTCATTGTTGTTTGTCTATTGAATCTGGATTGCACCTGGTTTTTATAACGCATGAATTCACCATGCAGTTGACGCTATAAGGCGTCACAGCGTCCACCCGCGGCCGCTGTCCTCTGTGGTAGTAAAATGATTTCTGAGTGTCCCACGACTTGAATCTCACCTGCCTCGTGGCTCCCGCCGGCACATGCACCCTGAGCTCTACCACACGCTCATGGAGCTGCCGCCCCGACATGTCGCTGTACACTATTCTCACCGCCAGCTGCTCTATCGCCACCTCAAGTCCGTTGCTCACAAAAAGCGTCTCGGCCGATGAGCGCAGCGGTTTGTCATACCCCGACAGGCGCACAGCCTCAGCCCCCGGAGCCACGATTGTGTCAAACGGCGCCGGTGCCACCGTGTCATGCTCCACACGAGCCCCTGCAGCCTTCAGTTTTCCCCGCAGGGTATTGTCGCCCCACCCCGCCACCGAAAACGCAGCCAAGGCGATAAAAAAAGCCAATACGCGCATCTTTCCTCCCATCATAGATATCTCGGTTCTAACGGCCGTGACGGCTCGGGAAACACTCGCATACAACCTTCGATATCCCCTGCCTCCCGCTCGCGGCGGCTCACAACGTAGCGGTACATGTAAGGCAGCAGACGCCACCAGTTGAACACATATTTCTTCCCATACTCCTTTATGGTCAGCCGCGAGTCCTCATCGGTGAGCGTGAGGGTAAATGTCCGCGGAGCCGACAGCTGCCTCCCGTCATCATGCCGCGAGGTATAAATCCGCGCGTCGTAGACCCCGCGCCGCGAGGTGGTGGCGAGATAGCCCATCACCGTGCCCGGACGCAGTGCCATGTCAGCGCCCCTCACGGCCACCATCCGGTAAAGTGTGGCGTTACCTCCGCGTCTCCCCTCCGGTGTCGCCACGCGCTCTATAGCCATGAGCGTACCCTCCGATGCAAATTCCCACAGACCCTCCACCGAGTGGAGCGGCGACTCCGCGAGCCGGCCCCTCACCTCGTCGGGCTCATACCCTTCAAGCACCTCCGACCCTTCCGGCACATCATCGAGCAGCCCTCCCCCTCTCACAGCCGCAGCAGCCCCCTCAACAGAGATGGCTGCCGCGATTATGACCATGAGCACACCGGTCGGTATGCGCATGCCACTGAGTATGGATAGGAGAGACTTTTTCAACATTCAGAGTGCCGGGCGGGAGAGAGATTCATTAATGTTAGAGTGTGCTGAACTTGTAGGCGAAGCCAAACGAAAGGATTTCCTTGAGCTGGAACTTATGATGGGTGATTTTGCCAGTATCCTTGTCCTCCACGGCAGGTGTGCTTGTGTCATAACGCATGTGCACGTAAATCTGGGTGGAGAGGAAGCGGTTGATGGCAAAGGAGATGGTATTTTCCCAGTCTGACTGCAGGTAGCTGTAGTCCGAGAACACAAACAGGCGTGAGCGCAGGTTGATATTCTCGCAGATATCCCATGTCAGCTTACCCTCGGCGCTCGAACCGATTTCGCTCACTGTATTTCTTCCCTCCTTGATGCCGAAGCTCGTCTCATTCATGCGGTGATTGATACAAGTCTTCATATTGTAGGAAATCGGCGAGATTGAAGCGTCAAACTTCACGGTCTTCTTCGGGTTGACATAGTTGTAAGTCATACCGACACCCACGTTAAGCTCTCCCGGCGAAAGGAAGGCAGCCTTGAGGTCATCAGTATTTGGCTTATAATTGTTCAGCAGCTGTGTCTTGAACGAGATATTGGTCGAGTAATACCACCGCTTGCTCGCCTTGTAACCGAGCAGCATGTTGAACTGGAATATATCTTCCGATATGTTATAGTCGTGCACCTCATCGTCAGGCGCATTGTTCATACCAAGCTTATACTGGAATGTGGTCTCAAACAGAAACGTTGGATGAAACGCCGGGTTGAGCTTCACATTATAGTAGATGTTGGCAAGCATATTGAGATTATTGTTACCACCCTGGTACCAGTTGGGCGACACATACGCCTGCGAGAACTGCACGGAGCCGGTAAATGTCTTGAGCCAATGTTTCTTGTCAAACTCCACCCCAATCTTCTCCTTCGGAGCGGCTGTGACAGGCGCCTCCGCTATCACTATCTTGGCGGTCTCGGGGTCGACCGATGCCACAAACTTGCGCGGCGGCTCCGGGAGCTTCGACTCATTGTAGAGCACATACTGCGGACTGTTGACCACAAAATACTGGCGGGCATGACGCACAAGGGCTGTCTGAAATGCATCATCGTCGAGCCATTTGAACGCTCCTGAGTGTGAGGGGTCATATTGCGGGGTTATGCTTTCGAGCTTAAGCGAATCAAGCAGATGAAGCTTGTCAAAAACCACACGGCGGAAATAGTTGGCGGGCATTGGCTTCTCATCTATTACCTCCTCCACTTCCTCATACTCGGGCCATATCCTGAACTGGAATCCGTCGGCTCCCATCACCACCGAGTCGGCGGCGATTGTGTCGGCAGCAACGACAGTGTCGGTCTGTACATAATTATAAATATCCGAACGCATGTATGGCTCAAACAGACGTATCTGCGCAGCAGTAGGCAACGAGCCGTACAGAGCCGCTGCAGCAAACAGTAAAGACAGCTTTAACTTCATAATTACCTTGGAAATGTGGTGACCGTTGCGAAAACGTGATGTGAAAATGTGATAATATGCGCAAAATTACGCAAAATTTGCCTAAATTCAAACCACCATATCCCCTATCCGCATTTTTTCACTACAAATAATTCAAAAAAAAGACGGTCACCCACAAACCCTGCGTAAGCAATGCTTGTGAGTGACTCAAATCCTTTCTATGTCCACGACCCACGTCGGGGAACGACTATTTCTTCATGCAGTGACCGGCTATGAAAGCGCCCACTGAAAAGAGTGCAAGAGCACAGATGAGAATATGGCTAATCCGCTCGCGTTTCTCCTTGCGGACCAATTGTTTTTCCAAATCCTTCAATACTTGTATCTCTCGAGCCTCTTCTGTCTTTAATAGTGCCATAGTGTGAGTGGTTAAAATAGTTATACTTAAATTTTTTTCTACTATTCTAACACCCTCACCCCCCGATTGGTTTTTACCTAATTATCTTATTAAAAATAAATAACACCCTCTAAGATTCTTTCAGAGGGTGTTACTTATTATGTTATGAAAACTTTAACGGCGCTGATTACCAGATAATCACGCGTTCGCTTTCCGGACGGTACATCGGCTGACCTTCGGTGATGCCGAATGCCTCGAAGAATGGAGCGATATTGCGCAGTGTCACGTTCACGCGGTTACGTCCCAGTGAGTGTACGTCGCCGGTTGTGAGCGAGCGGATTTCCTCGTCACGGATATTGTTGGCCCAGAGGTTGGCGTAGTTCATGTAGAATACCTGGATGGGGTCGAAGCCGTCGATCTTGGCTTCTTCGGAAGTCACGTCGACACCTTTCTTCTTCTGGGAGTCGAGGAATGCAGTCATTGCCACGCGCAGACCACCCTGGTCGGCGATGTTCTCGCCGAGGGTGTACTGACCGTTGGCGTGGACGCCGGGGAGCACTTCAACTTCGTCAAACTGAGCTATCAGACCCTTTGCCTTCTCGTCAAACTTGGCGGCATCCTCGGGGTCCACCAGTCGGTCATGTTGCCCTTGGCGTCGAAGTTGCGGCCCTGGTCATCGAATCCGTGGGTCATCTCGTGGCCGATTACCACGCCGATGCCGCCGTAGTTCTCGGCGTCCGATGCGTTCGGGTCGAAGAAGGGAGCCTGAAGAATGGCTGCGGGGAATACGATTTCGTTGGCAAGAGGATTGTAGTAAGCGTTGACGGTCTGAGGAGTCATGCCCCATTCGGTGCGGTCCACGGGCTTGCCCCACTTGGAGTAAGTGTCCTTCTGATGCCACATGCTCACGTTGTGCATGTTCTCGTAGTAGCTGAGAGCCGGGTCGATCTCCATTGAGCTGTAATCCTTCCACTTGTCGGGATAGCCGATCTTGACGGTGAAAGCGGCGAGCTTCTCATGGGCGCGGGCCTTGGTGGTGTCGCTCATCCAGTCGAGGTTGTCGATGTGCTTGCCGAGGGCTGTGCGCAGATTCTCGACAAGTCCGATCATATAGTCCTTTGACGACTGGGGGAAGTATTTCTCAACATAGAGCTGACCTACGGCCTCGCCGAGTGCACCTTCGGTGGCTCCGAGCGCACGCTTCCAGAGGGGACGCATCTCCTGCACACCGCTCATCACCTTGTTGAATTCAAAGTTGGCGTTGGTGAAGTTATCGCTCAGGCGTGATGATGCCTGGCTCACATATTTCCAGAGATAGTAGTCCTTGATTTCACGGTCGCTAAGTGAACCCATAAGCTTGTTGGCGCGGTCCACCGACTTGAGCTCGGTCACAATCAGCGTGTCGGGAGTCTGGATATCCATTGTCTCAACGAAGAATCTGTCCCAGTTGATGTTGGGATATGATTCCTTCACCTGTGCTATTGTGCGGGGATTGTACATGCGGGGGATATCGCGGCTCTCCTCGCGGGTCAGGGCTGCCTCTGCGAGCGAGGTCTCAATCTTCATCACATTGTCGACTATGCGCTTAGCATCCTCGGCTGAGTATCCGGCATTCTGCATCTGTCGGCGATGAGCTTCTTGTATGCGTTGCGCACGGCGGTGTTGCGCTCGTCGTTGTGCAGATAGTAGTCACGGTCGCCGAGACCCATGCCGCCGCCCGAGACATACATGGCGTATACGTTCGAGTTGGCAAGGTCCTCCATCGGGCCTGCGCCGAAGAAGGGGCTTGCATAGTTGCCGTGCATCCAGAGGAAGAGGTCTTCCATGCCCTCGTGGGGGGTGTCCTCGATCTTCTTGAGGTCAGCGAGAATGGGCTTGGCGCCCTCGGCGTTGCGGCGGGCGGTGTCCATGGCCTGCGAGTAGACGGTCCACACCTTGTGGGCCACGGTGCCGGGCTCGGGGTTGGTGGCGCCAAGATTCTCCACCAGGTCCTTCACACGGTGCTCGGAGGAGTCATTGAGGATGTTGAACTGTCCGTAACGGGAATATTCAGCGGTCAACGGGTGTGCTTCCATCCATCCCTTGTTCACATGGGAATAGAAGTCGGTACCCGGAGCGATAGTAGTGTCTATGTAATTGGGATTGATGCTTGCCAGATGGTCGGCGGCATCCTTCTTACATGACACCGCTGTTAATGTTAGTGTCATTGCTACTGCTGCAATTGGAAGAAGTGTCTTCATATAATGGTTATTAAATAATTTTTGTTCAGTAATTGCGGGGGGACTACTTATCGCACTGATTCAATCAGTTCTTTTCCTCAAGCGTCGCAAGGATTGATTTCAGCTCCTCCTCTGTAGTGGTCAGGCGCGAGCGGCATGCGCGCAGAAGCTCCGAGGCGCGGCGGGTGTACGCGGCAAGATGGTCTATTTCGCAGTTGTCACTCTGCATCATCCTTAGTATGTTCTCAAGCTCCGTGACGCTCTGCGCGTAGCTCAGACTCTCCACTGGGGAAAATTTCGGCGCGTTCTCTGCCATAACGGTCTATTTTTTAGGAGCGGCAGGATGCTTGTCGATGGCTCCCGATATCTTCGAGAAAATCTCATCAACATGTCCGGTCCCTTCGATGGCTTGGTATTTACCCTCTTTCTGATAATAGTCACGCAAGGGCGAGGTGGTGGAATGGTACACCTTTAGACGATTGTTGATTGTCTCGACATTATCGTCGGCACGTCCCGACATTGCACCGCGCTTGATTAGACGCTCTATGAGTTCCTCGTCGGCTACTTCAAGACCTATCACCGAGTGAACCTCCTCGCCGCGCTCCTCAAGCATCTTCTTCAAAGCCTCTGCCTGAGGGATTGTGCGGGGGAAACCGTCAAAGATAAATCCTGTTGACTGCGGACGCAGACGGTCCACCTCCGATGCAAGGATGTCGACCATCAGGTCATCGGGGATAAGCTGACCCTTGGAGATATAGCTGTCGGCTATCTTTCCAAGCTCTGTACCGGCAGCGATTTCTGCGCGCAGAACCTCGCCGGTTGAAATGTGGGTAAGCCCGTACTGGGCTATGAGCTTTTCGCTCTGGGTGCCCTTTCCACTTCCCGGGGCACCAAAAATTACAAGATTAAACATTCTTTTACCTATCTGAAATGTGTATTGTGATTATTCTTCATCCAGAATATAGATGTCATTCAGATTTCTTGCCAGACCATCTATATCCAGTCCGTAACCGATTATAAATTTCTTGGGTATTTCAAATCCGACATAATCGGCCTTGACATCAACCTTTAAAGCCTCAGGCTTGAACAGCAGTGTAGCTATGCGGATGCTTGCCGGTTCAAGCTCCTTAAGGTCCGCAAGAAGCTTCACCATAGTGTTGCCGGTATCTATGATATCCTCAACAAGCACTATGTCGCGGTCCTTGATACTCTCGCAAAGACCCATTACCTGTTTTACCTTTCCGGTCGAACCTGTTCCTTCATAACTCTTCAGGCGTATGAATGTGATTTCTGCATCTATGTCCGAGGCACGAAACAAATCCATTGCAAACGGAGTCGCTCCATTGAGCACACATATAAACAGAGGGACCTTTCCCTCATAGTCATGAGCTATCTGTTCACCAAGCTCCTTGACACGAGCTTGAATCTTAGCACTTTCTATATAGGGACGGAACTTCATCCCCTGATATGATTTACATTTCATGGCTATTGGCAAGTAAATTTGTGCAAAGTTACAAAATTTTCTAATAAAAAATTTTTTACCCATTGACATTATCGCACTCTTTTAGCATTTTCATCATATTAACTTTGCATTGTCAACAAAAAAACCACATTATCAACAAAAAATCTACATTATCAACAAAAAAATCACTTCACCCCCTAAAAAACACACCACCATGAACCCAACCGAAACCACCCACCCCCCCACCACCCCAATCACCGGTCCCACCACCCCTGCCACCATCAACAATACCCCCACTGAAACCACCCTCACCACCTCAACCCCCACCACCAACAACACCGCCCCTGCCACCCTCACCACCACTGCCAATAATACCCCCACTGAAACCAACAACCCCAACCCCACTCTCCCCCCATCCCCCTCATCAGATTCGTCCGATTTGTCTGATTCGTCCGATTTGTCTGATTCCCCCGATTCCCCCAATCCCCCCGATTTGTCCGATTCGTCCGATAGGTCCGATTTGTCCCCCACTCCAGCCCCCTCTTCTCCCTCCCGCCTCTCAAAAATCCCCCTTCGCCCCTACGAGCTCCTGCGATATGAAAACACCCGCCATGCCAACCCCGCCCATATCGCACCACCCCGCCAGCCCACACCCGAATCCCGCGTCCTCACCCGTCCCCGTCGAAGCGTCTGGGACATAAAAAATTAAAAACAACCAACCCAACCCAAATCAACTATGCAAAGAACCATCTACAACACCAATTACGGTAGCCACCTCTCAAACGCACCCCTCACCACACGCGACACCGAATCAATGTCGCCCACCATACTTCGTAGCGAAATCGACGAGCGCATCACTAAAATCCGGCCCACCTCAACGCCTATCGACCAAATCTCCCGACTCGCCGGCTCTCGTCGCGCCGCATCAATGAAAGTCGACTACTACTCCGTCGACACCAAACCGGGACACGCCACCATAACCACCTCACTGCCATCCAAGGATATCCCCTCCGACGGCACCTTCAGCGTCGAGGTCGACAACCCCGTCATCTTCTCCGTTTCCGAGACCGTCCTGTTCCCTGCCAACAAAAACACCGCCGCCCCCTTTGTCGGAGTACCGCTCGTCGGCTACATCAAGGAAGTCAATGGCAACAACCTGATTATTCGTCCCACACAAATCAAAGCCGATGTAGAGGAAATAACAATCCCCGCCTTCAATTCCGGCGACCGCATAGTCCGCATGGGCCGTGCCGCCTGCGAACTCGACGTACAGACTCCTCAGTACACAGCCGTACCGAAGAAAAGTTTTAACTATTGCCAGATTTTTAAAACTCAGATTGAAGAATCACTCTATCAGCGCCTCTCCGACAAGGAAGTCGGTTGGACATTCTCCGACCAGGAGGAAGTAGCCATAATCGACATGCGCCTCGGCATGGAGAAATCATTCATGTTTGGAAACTGCACACGTCTGCAACTTGCCAACGACTCCAACGACGAAGTATTCCTCACCGGAGGTATATGGCACCAGGCAGCCAAGGAATTCCAATACACCAAGGGGCGATTCAGCAACCGAACCTTAATCTCCATGATGAAAACGGCGTTCACCCAGGGTGGTGGGTCTACGCGAAAAATTCTGATTGCTGGCTCTGACCTAATCGAACAGATGAGCAATCTCAAAGCCAATCGCACCGTGGGAGCCGAAGACAACGAAACAATCTGGGGTATCAACTTCAACAAACTCGTGTCGAAATTCGGCACACTCTATGTGGCTCACTCCGAGATTTTCGACCTCTGCGGCATGTCCGCATACGGCATGATTATCGACCCCGAGTATATCACAAAATATACCCACCTGCCATTCAGCGCCGAGCGAATCAGCTTCCGCAAGCAAGGCGTCCGCAACACCGAAGCCACAGTCCTCACCGAAGCCTCATGCCTTGTCCTCCGCTACCCCGACACCCACATCCGCATCACCCCTAACAACTAACCCTCGGTTCACACTCTCAGAATCTGCCTGATGGAGACAATAAAAAAATCCGCCCTGCCTTTCTGAGGCAGGGCGGACTAAAAAAAGTTTCCTTAATTCCCTTGATTATTTAGCGGTAGGAGCAGGAGTAACATCTGAAGTTTCCAGCTCGAACACCAACGTTGCGTTAGGACCAATCTTTCCGTCAGGTGTACCATCTACACCGTAAGCAAGATTGCCTGGAATGTAAAGCACATATTTAGCACCATTTTTCATCATAGCGAGACCCTCACCGAAACCGGGAACAACCTGACGGGGTGAGAATGAAACGCCTTCGTTGCTGTCAAATACTGTACCATCGATAAGCTTGCCGGTATACTTCACCTTTGCGCGACCGTCCATACCGACTGCTGCTCCGGTTCCTTCGTTAATAACCTTATAGGCAAGACCTGATTCTGTCATCTTGATTGAGGGGTCCTTAGCCATTGCATCCTTGATGTAAGCTTCACCCTTCTCCTTGTTTTCCTTTGCTTCGGGAGCGTTTTCCTTAGCAGCTTTGGCTGCCTCTTCCTGCTGACGGTAGAATTCCATCATCTTCTCCTGTGCCTGCTGTGCAAGAGTCTGAAGTTCCAACTGTGACTTCTGAAGCTCCTCGGGGCTGATTGAATCTGAGTTGAAAGCCTTTGCGTAAGCATCGTAGAGCTTGCTGCGGTCAATGTGGATACCGGCCTGCTCGTAACGGTAGAGCTGACCTGCTATCTGCAGACCAAACTGCAGACCGCTAAGATAGCCCTGCTGGGTAGTGTCGGTCATGACTGCCTGCTTGAAACCGCGAAGTATATCATCCTTCTTCAAGGATGCCTTCTGCTCCTCGGGAAGAGTGTTATAGTCTGATGCAAGACGTGCGCCCTGGCTTGTACCTATAGCCACTGAAAGTGAGTCACTGAAACCGCCGTTAGCAGAAACGCTGCTTGAATTACCACATGAAGTAACTGCGGTAATCATCATTGCGGCTGCGCCGCAAAGCATTACAATTTTTTTCATATATTTTTAGTTAATGGGTTATCCCTTATCCCGGACCGGGAAATAGTAATATCTCTCCCGTTCCTTTAATTATAAATCGAATAAGTTTTTTATGAATAGATTAGCTTTAAACCGATAGAATGGTCCTTTTTAGACAGTTCGTAGAAACTGAAAATAAGTTCGGACTCAGTTAGGTGCGTCAATCCTCTATTGACAATAGCTCTACCGTGAAATCCAAGGCTGCCCCGGGCGGTATCACTCCGCCGGCTCCATGTTCCCCGTAGCCAAGCTGCGAGGGGATTACTAAACGGTATTTCCCTCCTGGTTTCATCATCTGTAGACCTTCGGAGAATCCCGGTATGAGATTGATGAGGTCAAACACCACTGGTTCGTCTGTACTGTCAAAAATCTCGCCGTTGCTCAATCGGGCCACGTAACTGATTTTCACCTTCTGTGCCTTGGTCGGAGGGGTTCCAGCTCCCTCACTGATGGTCTGGAACACAAGTCCCGTGGGGGTCGTGACCGCACCCGGTTTCGCTCCCTCGTCTGCCACGAATTTGGCTTCCGACTCTGCCGAAACCTGTTGCGCGCCCGATATCAATCCATCCAGATAATGCTGTGCGCTACTCTGGGTGAATCCTAAATCAGCGCCTTTTATCACCTGTGCCACATACGGGCCGACTGCTGCCGCATCTGCCTTCAGTCCGAGGGTCTCCATATCTTTAAGACTGCTCTGCAGACGCATGCCGTAAAGCACTCCCTGGATATAAGCCTGACGTACTGAATCATTCTCAGCTGCAAGAGATTCCTCCATCCCTTTGGTGAACTGCTCCACCTGGGCCGGAGTCATATCTTTGACTTTTACTGCGCTCCCCCAATAGGTAGCCAGTGCACGTGACAACGAGTCACTGACTTCAGCTGCATTAGCAGCCAAAGTCAGCAGACACGTAAAAAGTGAAATCAGGATATGTTTCATTAATAATAGGGTTGAAAAACCTGTTATTGATTTGTTTTGAACTTCTTATTGTTTCGGAAACTCGTCTCTTTATTTCAAAGACCCGACACTTTCTGTTTATTTCTTAATAACCTTTAGAAGCTCTACATCAAATATCAAAGTTGCGTTCGGACCTATCACGCCGCCGGCTCCCTGTGGACCGTATGCGAGCTGTGACGGTATGAACAGACGCCACTTTGAGCCTGCCTTCATCAGCTGAAGTGCCTCTACCCATCCGGGTATCACCTGTGTGACACCGAATGTAGCGGGCATGCCGCGTTCTACCGAGCTGTCAAATACAGTGCCGTCGATCAGTTTGCCGGTATAGTGTACCTCTACCTGGTCCTGAGCGGTGGGCTGCTCTCCGTCACCTTCCTGGAGCACTTCATACTGAAGTCCTGACGCTGTGGTCTTGACCTCTGCGCGCTTGCCGTTTTCCTCAAGGAATTTCTTACCGGCTGCTTCGTTTACATCTGCCATCTTGGCGGCTTCCGCACGCTGCTTCTCTTCGAGTGCGGTGAAATATTTCTGTATCTCAGCCTTTGCCTCGTCATAGGTCATCTTGGGCTCTGAGCCGTAGAACACGGCTGCAACGCCGTCGGCAAAATCCTGCACGTCAATCTTCTGAATCCCGCTCGCACGGAAGTTGTTGCCCATGCTCAGACCAAGAGCGTAGCTGATTCTGTCCAATTCTTTCTTTTCCATAATTATATTTTGAATTGATTAATTTTGATTTATATGAACTTATCGCAAGTCACATATTAGGAATGTTGACGAGCAATATATACAACTTATATAATCCTGTCGCAATCAGGACTGCTAATCGAAATATATATAAGAGTATATAATCGCTTTATAACCTTTCTATATCAACTTGCGGAGTATATGAGCTTGCAAAGTTAGGCTATTTTATCGTCTCGTTTTAATTTTTTTAATTAAAAAAGTTAAAATCACAACTTTACTTCTCTCCCGCACACAAATCTCTAACAATCAATTCCATTATAATGTTCCGATTTAAACTCCCTTTGCGTGAGTTTAGAATTCCGACAATCTCGCGAGATACTTCCCGATGATGTCAAATTCGATATTCACACGTGTTCCAACCTCGATATTCTTGAAGTTGGTATGCTCGAATGTATAAGGGATTATAGCGACACGGAAAGAATAACGCTCTGAATCGCATACGGTAAGGCTCACGCCATTCACTGTCACCGAACCCTTCTCCACGGTCACATACCCCTTGGCTGCCATCTCGGGCGCCACGTCGTAGGTGAACTTGTAGTAGCGGCTACCCTCTACCTCCTCGATTGCCTCGCACACGGCTGTGGTATCCACATGTCCCTGTACTATATGTCCGTCAAGTCGACCGTTCATCACCATTGAGCGTTCAAGATTCACAAGGTCGCCCGGCTTGAGGTCTCCGAGATTGCTGCGGTCAAGGGTTTCCTGAATGGCGGTGACACTGTAAGTGCCATCTCCCGGAAGAGATACAACTGTAAGGCAGACTCCGTTGTGTGCCACACTCTGGTCTATCTTGAGCTCGTCGGTAAAACTGCTCTTAACCACCAGTTCCACGTTACCGTCCTTGCGGATTACATCTGCGACAAGCGCCGCCTCCTCAACTATTCCTGAAAACATATTGTTTCTTTTTATGAATTGTTTCTATAATATGAACTGATTTACACTTTGATTTCACAAAAGTACATAAAAAACCTGATTTTTTATGTCCCTCTTACAATTTACAAATAAAATCCCTACATTTGCAAATTATGAAAAAGAGTCTGCTTTACACCCGCACCGGCGACGCCGGCACCACCTCTCTGGTCAATGGCACCCGTGTGCCTAAGAATTCCCCACGTGTGAACGCCTATGGCACCATCGATGAGCTGAATGCCCACATCGGTCTGCTGCAGGCACAGACTGCATTTCTCGACAATTTCGTCAACGAGACACTCCTTAGGGTTAACAATCTCCTCTTCAACATCGGGGCATATCTCGCCGACGGTTCCGAAGGCGCTGTGCCAATGCTCACCGACGACGATGTGATTGCTCTTGAGAATGCCATCGATACCCTCGATTCCATGGTTCCGCAGCTCCGCCAGTTTGTTCTCCCCGGAGGTAGCGTTGGTGCATCACAGGCTCACGTGGCGCGCACTATATGCCGCCGTGCCGAGCGCGACATCCTTACCCTCTCCGACTCCGGAGCGGTAGTGTCATCACTCGTCACCACCTACATAAACCGTCTGAGCGACTACCTGTTTATCCTGGCGCGATACATCAACCACGCCACCGGTACCCCCGAGCTGACATGGCAGAAGTAGAACCGGCTTTTAGAGTATGTTAAAAGTAAACACACTCTTAAACTTTTTGTAAATTGTTGAACTTTGTTCTTTAACCGGCTTCCGGAAACTGTTTTTAAGTAATTTGATTCAGTTTCTCAGCCCCCTCTGCGTTTTTTCCGGTCATTGTTTATCTTTATACCGAACACTATCGCCGACGATACCGTCGTGATGCTGTTGGTTATGACCAGCGGCCAGTTGCTCAGCAGTAAACCCTGGATTACGAAGAACACACTTCCGAGTCCGAGCAGAAGGAATGTTGGCACGGCGATTCCGTCGGTATCACGTGTACGGATGGTATGAAAGGCCTGTGGCAGATACCCGCACACCATACACAATGCCGCGGCGTAACCTACAATATTGATGATTATCTCGTTCATGATGTTGTAACTCAATGTTAACAATTACAAAGATATAACAATTTAAACGGAAAAAATTCATACTTTTGCGTAATATTATCGTTCATGCCGCTATTTTCGGCATGACAACAGGTCTGAATCAGTAAGGGGGGATGTGAAAATAGCCTCCTAATCATCATGTCATCAAGATTACTACAATTATGCGTTCTGCGTCGACTATGAGATTTCTGTTTATAATGGTTGCGGCTGCTTTCATGGCGGCTTGTGCCAGCATGGGGCGCCCTGAGGGTGGACCTCGCGATGAAGACCCGCCGGTGTTCGTCCGCTCAAACCCTATGCCCGGACAGGTCAACGTTAAGGGAACACGCATCACTGTGGACTTCGACGAGAACATCGCTCTCGAGGATGCTATGAACAAGATTGTGGTCTCGCCCGCACAGCGGACCACTCCGATGTTCACATCCAACGGCCGACGTGTCACTGTGGAGCTCCGTGATACCCTGCTACCCAACACCACCTACACCATTGATTTCGCCGACGCCGTAAAGGACCTCAACGAATCCAATATCCTCGACGGACTTGCCATCGACTTCGCCACAGGCGACAGCATCGACACTCTCCGCATCTCAGGCATGGTATTCGACGCCCGCACACTCGAACCCGCTCAGGGTATGCTCGTAGGTGTCTACTCCAACCTCTCCGACACTGCCATCACCACCCTCCCGTTCGAGAGAATCACCAAGACCAACCAGCTCGGTCAGTTCACCGTGCGCAACCTCAAGCCCGGTCCTTACCGAATCTATGCTCTCAACGACAACAACCGCGACTACCACTGGGACCGCTCGGAGGATGTGGCTTTCTACGATGTCACTCTCACACCTTCGTCCCAACCCATCACCGTGACTGACACCATCGAGACTGAGGATGGACGCGACTCCACCTTCACCCACCCGGGCACACGCTATCTCCCCGACGATATACTACTGACCTGGTTCAACGAAGGTTATTCGTCCCAATATCTTGCTGAATACCAGCGCCCCGAGCGCAGTCAAATCCGTCTGGAATTCGGCACCAAGGCCGACTCACTCCCCATACTGAAGCTAATCAATACCCACCGCAACGGTGAGGATATATCTCGCTGGAGTGTCCTCGACGCCAACCAGACCCTCGACACCCTTACCTATTGGATTACCGACAGCTCGCTCATAGAGCTTGACACTCTGATGCTCGAGGCTAAGTATCTCCGCACCGATACCCTTGAGAAACTCTCGCTCACCACCGACACTCTCCGCCTCATCATGCGCGGTGAGAAGAGCCGTAAGCGCGAGGAGGAACGCCGCCTCAAAGCTGAGGAGGAGAACCGCAAGAAGGAGGAGAAGCTTCGCAAAGAGCTTGGCGACTCAGCCTACCGTGTGGATTCACTCAGCCGTGTGCCACAGCCTCCCACATTGGATTTCAAGGCTGTCACCGGTACTACCCATGAGCTCAACCGTCCGCTGCTCTTCTCGTCAGCCACACCTGTGGCGAGCTTCGACACCACAGCTGTCCACTTTGAGATGCAGCCCGACTCCACCTGGCTCCCCGCTCCCGCTATCAGTGTGATTCAGCCCGACTCCCTGCGCCCCATGGAGTTCCGTGCGGACTATAAATGGAAAGAGGGAACCAAATACAAACTCACCATCGACTCCGGAGCTATCATTGATATATATGGTGTACCCAACAAGGAGTTCACCCATGAGTTCACCACCAAAAATCTCAATGAATACTCCACCCTCACCTTCAATATCCAGGGTCTCGACAACCGCCCAGCTATAGTGGAGCTTCTCAACAGCAGCGACAACGTAGTGGCTACCGCCCCGGTGAAAGGCTCGGCAGCCGCTCTCGAATACCTCAATCCCGGCACTTACTATGCCCGTCTCTTCATCGACGCCGACACCAATGGCATCTACACCACAGGCAATCTTCTTGACTCACTTCAGCCCGAGGAGGTGTACTACTACCCCAAGAAAATCAATCTGAAAAAGAACTGGGGCATAGAACAGAGCTGGAACATCAACGAGCTACCTCTCGACCAGCAGAAGCCTATGGAAATCAAGAAGAACAAGCCCAAGAAGAAGAAAGGCGAGCTTGACCCCGACCGCAACGGCGAGGAGGATGAGGAAGAGGACGAATTTTTCGATGACCCCTTCATGAACTCCGCCACCCGCAACGGCGGCTTCTCGACAGGCACCGACAACGGCATTGACCGCCGCAGGCGCTAACCCTCTCTTTGTAATCTATTTATCGCACCCGAACAATGACCACACAAGCCACATCTGCACAGCGTCAGAAAAAGAGCCTCGCCTCCCGGTTGATTGGGTTCATCATACCCCTCGTAATCACCGTGGGGCTGTGCTGGCTGCTTTTTCATGACATAGACATGAAGGAGATGTGGAGCATCATACGCCATGAGTGCGACTTTTTCTGGATAGGTCTCAACCTGCTGCTTGCGGTCTGCGCCCAGATATGGAGAGCGCTGCGATGGCAGATTCAGCTCAGGGCAATAGGTGTCCGCCCCACCCTATGGCAACTCATACTGAGCATCTTCGGCACCTATTCAGTGAACCTCGTGTTTCCTCGTCTTGGCGAAGTATGGCGCACGGGCTACATATCTGAACGCACCAATTCCTCATTTACCGAAGTGTTCGGCTCCATGGTTGCCGAGCGTCTCTCTGACACCGTGGCTGTGGCGCTCTTCATGCTCGCCACGCTCATAGCTTCCGGCACCCAGCTCCGCGAATATCTGGCACAGGACCCTGAGAAATTCGCCTCGCTGACCGCTATCCTCACCTCACCTGTGCTCTGGGGCGCAGTGATAGCCACACTCATAGCACTCTGGTGGTTCTTCACACGCTATCCCGCCAACAAAGTGGTGGCTTTCGCACGCCGTGTGTGGCGCGGGCTGTGGATAGGCTTCTCCGCCATCTGGAAAATGCCGGGAAAAGCTCTGTGGCTCCTCTACACGGTGTTGCTTTGGGGCAGTTACTTCATGGGACTTTACTGTGCCTTCCGTTCCTTCCCCCTCACATCGCAGGTGCTTGACATCTACGGTCTGCAGGCACTGCTGGTTTGTTACGTATTCTCAAGCATCGCCATGGCTGTCCCCTCCAACGGCGGCATCGGTCCCTGGCAATGGGCCATGATATTCGGTCTCAGCTTCTACACCGCCAAGGTACCGGAGCTGACCACTGCCTACGCCAACTCATTTGCCAACCTCGTGATGGGTACCCAGACATTGCTACAGATACTTCTCGGCATCTTCACTTTCATCTGGATTGCCGTGGTGAAACGAACTGAAAAATCCGCTAAGATATGAATTTCGACGATAAAGGCAACGACTATTTCCTTCACAATTTCAAGGATGAGAGCGGCAACGGCACCTCTGCCCCGTCAGAAACATCCTCGACCGGCAGCACACCGGCAGGCTCCACCGGCACCACAGACGCCCCGGCCGGTCATGAGCGTCCCGCATCCACCGGCTTCACGTTCCCGGAAGCCGACGCCCGGACATCAGCCCCCCACATGGTTGAGAAGAAACGCAAACGTCGCCACGGCTGGAGATGGTTTTTCCTCATTGTGTTCCTTGCCTTGGGTGTGACCGTCTACATACGCTATTTCGTCCCCTATGCCACCGAGTCACGAACCACCGGCTATGTGACACGTGTGGAGAAACGCGGCATTATATTCAAGACATTCGAAGGCGAGATGATTTCGCAATCGCAGCTCACCGACACCACCCGCGTCTACTCGCGCGACTTCTATTTCTCTATCCCCGACGACTCCCTTGCCCGCGTCATACAGTCGTATGAAGGGACCGGGCGCCCCGTCACCCTCACCTGCAAGCGCTATTTCGGAACATTGCCATGGCGCGGTGCATCAAAAATCGTAGTAACTTCAATTGACAACTGATATATGAACTTCCGCATCATACCCCCCGACGGCTTTCTTGAGACACGCCTCTCACTTCCTCTGTCAAAGAGCATGAGCAACCGTGCACTCCTCATCAACGCCCTCACACCCGGCGCTCCGGAGCTTACGGATGTGGCTCTCTGCGACGACACCCTGTCAATGCGCCACGGACTCAAACCTACCGACGCGAATATCATCAACATCGGTGCTGCCGGCACCACCATGCGTTTTCTCACCGCCTATTTCGCCACCCGCCAGGGACGCACAGTGATTCTGGACGGTAGCGAGCGTATGCGCAAACGCCCCATAAAAGTACTTGTGGATGCTCTGCGCGAACTCGGTGCACAGATTGACTATGTGATGGAGGAAGGTTTCCCTCCGGTACGTATAACCGGCACCAATCTGCCGGGAGGAGAGCTCACGCTCGACGCCTCGGTCAGCTCGCAGTATATATCCGCGCTGCTCATGATTGCTCCTCTTATGGAAAAAGGGCTGCATCTCACCCTCGAAGGGGAGATTGTGTCACGTCCCTACATCAAAATGACATTGAAAATGATGGAGGATGCCGGAGTAACAAGCGAATTTTACAACAACAGCATAACCGTACCTTCAGGCACCTATACCCCCACACTACCCCCGATTGAGGGTGATTGGAGCGCGGCTGCCGCATGGTATGAGATTGAAGCCCTTTCATCGGGAGTGGTCACCATCAACAATCTCTGCCGCGAATCATGTCAGGGAGACCGCAAACTCGCCGACATGTTCACCCATATATGTGTCGATACCGAATGGGAAGGTGAGAACGGAGGTTCTGACCTATGCGCCAATCCGGATGCCGATGCACGTATCAATCTTGACTTCACCGAGAATCCCGACCTCGCCCAATATATAATGGTGACTTGCGCCATGCTCGGATTGCCATTCCGCTTCACCGGACTCTCCACACTTGCCATCAAGGAGACCGACAGAGTCACAGCCGTGGCTAAGGAGCTGATTAAAGTAGGTATTCTGCTCAATGTGGAGTCGCGCGACGTGGTGTCGTGGGAAGGCAGGCGCGTACCCTACGTGGAACTCCCCCGCTTCGACACCTACGATGACCACCGTATGGCTATGTGCCTGGCACCGATAGCGCTCTATATCCCCGGAATCATCATCAACGATGTGGAAGTGGTGAGCAAATCCTATCCTCAGTTCTGGACCCAGCTCGCCCATGCCGGTTTCACCCTCGAACCCGTAGAATAAACCCACCCTCACGACGTCAGAGTGTCATACCATAGATATTTTCATTTTCAGATATACTTTTCAGAGTGTCTTACTTTATAAACAGATGACAGGAGCATTGATAATTCTCGCCGTCACCGCCCTCACCGGACTGGTGCTATGGCTCACCCATAAGCCCGGGGAACCGGCAGAGACGACCGACGCGTCCACACACGACGACAACATCGGCGAAGAAGAATGCTGCGGACTCCATGCCGTGTGCGAAAAGCAGGTGGCGGGAGTCACGGCACAGCTCTACTACGATGACGAGGAGCTTGACCGGTTCGCCGGTCATGACCCCTCGACCTACACACCCGAGGAAATAGAGGAATTCCGTGAGGTCCTCTATACCCTCATACCCTCTGACGTCTACCCGTGGGGAGCGAGCCTGACACGGCGAAACATCTCACTCCCCCTCCAGCTCCGCGACGAGTGGATAATGCTCTCCCAAGAATCCTGACCCTTCCCCCACTCTCCCTCCAAGCTTTACGCCCCCTCAACCGATTGTGATATGGAATTTCTGAACTACGATTTCTTTCGATATGCGCTCATCGGAGTGGTGCTCATAAGCATCGCCTCAGCTATGATAGGTACCTACATAGTCACCCGCCGCCTCGTGTCAATCTCAGGCGGTGTCACCCATGCCTGTTTCGGCGGACTTGGATTAGGTTACTTCCTCGGCTGGAACCCGCTTGTGGGGGCCGGTCTCTTTGCCATAGCATCCTCGCTGGGAGTTCAGTGGATGTCGCGCCGCCACCGTGTGAGAGAAGATTCAGCCATTGCTGTCATTTGGGCGCTCGGAATGGCGATAGGTACACTGTTCATATTCCTCACTCCCGGGTACGTGCCGGAGCTGAACAGCTTTCTGTTTGGCAACATCCTCACCATCAGCGCCTCCGACCTATGGTCATTCGGGATATTCACAGCCGTGCTCCTTCTGTTTATGACATGCTTCTTCCGCAAGATTGTAATCTGTGCGTTCGACCCGGACTTCGCCACAGTCAAGCAGCTCCCCGTGATGTTCATCTCCACCGCCATGACAGTGCTTGTGGCAATCTGCATAGTGCTTACCATACGTCTGGTCGGCGTAATGCTCCTCATGTCAATGCTTGCCCTCCCGCAGATGACAGCGGAAACATTCTGCCACCGGTTCAAGAGCATAATGCTCGTTTCGGTCCTGGTATCACTGATATGCTCGCTCGCGGGACTTTTCCTCGCCACCGTAATTGAAGTACCCTGCTCAGCCCTCATAGTCCTTACGATGGCAGCTGCCTACATAATAGCGCGCCTTATCTCCACGCTCAAATCCTGACAGACCATTTTACTGCCGAACCCTAACTCACCAGTCAAAATTTTCACAACTAATCCTTGTATTCACATATCTAAAACCAAGAATTATGAATATCAACAAATTAATCATTCCTATCCTTTCAATAATCTGCCTAATCATGACAGCATGCACTACATCCCGGAGCACCGTATCGCAAAATGTCAACCTGGCAAAGTATGAATATGCATCGATTATCAATAATGACACATACCATATCCCGGCAGAATTGATGGAGTATGAAATCCAATTGTTTGATGCTGTTGAAAATTCCCATCTGAAACTTATCAGTGACGCAAGGATTTACGAATTGTCGCCCGCCCAACAGGAAAGGCTATTGCTGGTAAAATATGGCGTAAATGCCCGACAGGAAGAAACTGTTGTAACAGTCAATTTCATAGACTATGAAACGGGACGCCCCGTAGCCTCATGCAGAGGAGCATATTCCTCGTTAGGAATTGCCGGAGCTTCCTCCGATATGAGAGGCGCAATCAAACGTGTGGCAAAGCAAATTGCAGAGACATTCCCAAAGTAATGATTAATTATTCTGAGGCAACGGAAAACCCATATAGCTGATTATATGGAATTTTTAGGAGTTACTATTTTGAAGTAATGGAAATTTATACTACCTTTGTGCGTTAATTGCGTGTAATAGGCGATATTTCGCTGTAACCTTAAACGAATAAATCAAAAAAATCATCTAAACATAGAATGGCAACATTAGAAAAAATCCGTAGCAAGTCTGTGCTCTTGCTTGTCATCGTTGGAGCCGCCTTGCTGGCTTTTATCATCGGTGACTTCTTCACATCGGGCCGTACCCTGTTCGGCACCGGCACCACAATCGCAAAAGTAGGCAACCAGAAAGTGGACGTTCAGGAATTCCAGCGTCGCGTACAGGAAGCCGCCCAGGAAGCCCAGAGCCGTGGCGCCCGTGTGGACAACGCCGTGCTCCAGCAGCAAGTGCTCAACTCAATGATAGCAGAAAAGCTATTCAATGAGGAAATCAACGAACTCGGACTTGTTGTTACCGACGAGGAGCTTACCGAGATGATGGTCGGCAAAAACTCGCAGTATGTTGACCGTATGGTACAGCAGCAGCTCGGAGTACCCGATGCAGCGACCGCCCACGACATGGCATACAATCCCACCAAATATGGTCTGCAGCAGGCACAGGCCCAGCAGCTCCAGCAGTACTGGGTAGGACTTGAGAAGTCAGTGGAACAGATGCTTCTCCAGCAGAAATTCCAGAACCTCTTCGCAGGTACCCTCGTGGCTAACGACCTCGACACCAAAGCCCTCTACGATGACAATGCCGCCACTTCACATATCCTCTATGCCAAGAAGGATTTCACTACCCTTCAGGACTCAGAATTTGAGGTGACCGAAGGTGACATCAAGGACCTTTACAACAATGAGAAGAACCGCTACGCTCTTGACGAGCCCCAGCGTCTCATCAACTATATAGCAGTCAACATCGTACCCTCGGAAGCCGATATCCTTGCAGGTCAGAAGAAAGTTGAGGACGCGATTGTAGCGCTCAACGGCTCACCTGAAATACAGGGACTCGCCGAGATGCCTGAATTTGTTGTTGACCGCGCCCGCGTATCGCAGGAAAGCGTGGCAAGCCAGCCCCGTCTGAAGGCTGCGCTCGACACCCTCTCAGTAGGTCGTGCAGTACTCGTATCGAAGAATGGCAATGACTACACCATCGCCAAGCTGCTCAACAAGTCGCAGGAAGTTGACCAGGTGAAGATTGATTATCTCACCATTCAGGGCAGCAAGGCTCAGATAGATTCACTCGTTGCTACTCTCAACAATGGAGTTGCTTTCGATTCAGTGGCAGCTTCACCCCTTGTAGCTCAGTCACAGCAGGATATGAGCATCTCGCTCATCGACCCCAACTTCGCTCCCGTTAAGGAAATCATCGAAGGTAAGGCTACCGGCGTTTACTTCACCCCCGACACACTCGCTGAAAACGGCAGAATCTTCCGTGTGAGCGAACGCACAGCACCTGTAACTGTATATGAAGTGGCTAACGTATCGTTCACCACTGAACCTTCAAACGCTACTATCAACGACCTCGAATCAAAGTTTCAGCAGTATCTCGCAAACAACAAGACAGCTAAACAGTTTGCCGACAGCGCACAGGCAGCAGGCTATACCACTTTCCCTGCTCTTGTATCAGCTTCAACCCCGATTGTGGGCAATCTCACCGAGTCACACTCAGCTGTGGCATGGGCTATGGATGCCAACAAGGGTGAAGTTTCTCCCATCTTCGGCGACATCCAGAGCGGTCGTTTCCTTGCTGTGGCTCTCGATGATATCTATGATGACGGTTACACTCCCGTGCGTGACAATCAGGTACACTCAATGCTTGCTACCCGCGCCCGCAATAATAAGAAGGCTGAGAAGCTTATCGCCGACTATCAGGGCAAAGCAAAGGATATAGCCGGTTACGCACAGGTAATGGGTACTTCAGTCGACACCACTACCGTGAATTTCGGTCAGTATATGATTCCCGGTCTCGGCATGAACGAGAGCGCTGTAATGGGTGCTGTAGCCAACGCTCAAGTAAACCAGTTGGTTGGTCCCATGCAGTCAAACAATGGAGTGATTGTATTCCAGGTTACAGAGGTTGATAAAGAAGGTCGCCCCTTCAACGCTGAGGAAAACGCGATACGTTTTGACCAGCAGCGCGGTGCAGCTCGCATGCTCAATTCACTCAACCTTATTCTCCTTGGCAATCAGAAGGTTAAGAACAATATTAATAAGTTCTATAAATAACCCTCTCTTTCCATCATTATCACATTAACACACAGGTCTCCGTTGCTTCGGGCAACGGAGACCTGTGATTTTTTTATACAATTATCTCTGTCTCTTATCTATATAAATCCCTCTCTACAGTGCGTTTTTCTAATCAAAAAGGGACGTGCGGTTACGTGCCATCCGGCTTTACGGATAGCGCTTTTTCAGTGGGTACCAACGGTACCGGCAGCGGAGTTGGGAATAAGAAATTTTAGCGGGTTTCAGTGGACAGTTCGCGCGCCTTTGCAGCGTCGGCGGCAAGCTGTTCTTTAAGCTTGGTGGTAGAGGCAAATTTTTTCTCCGGTCGGAGGTATTTGACAAATTCCACTACAATCTCTTCATCGTAGAGATAGCCCACGTAGTCAAGTATATGTGCCTCGATGGATAACTTTCCGAGTCCGTCGGCATCGCTGACGGTGGGACGGAAACCAACATTCACCATAGCTTTGCGGCGCACTCCGTCGGGTGTCACCACGAAAGCAGCATATACCCCACCCTTCGGGATGATTGAGGCAGCATCGACAGGAACGAGGTTGGCTGTAGGAAATCCGATGGTGCGTCCGAGGCGATTGCCGTTGACCACCACCCCACGCAAGCTGTAGGGGTGTCCGAGCGCATCGTTAGCCTTCTCAGGCTCACCTTTGAGCAGGTATCGGCGGATGATTGACGAGCTGACAGGGGCAGCCGTACCGCGATACTCCGGGGCGCTTATCACATCTATGCCAAGTTCCTTGCCTATCGCCTGATACTGGCTGAAGTCCTCCAGACGGTCATGCCCAAAACGGTTGTTGAAACCTAATATGAGGGCATCGATACCGAACTTTTTGTGGAGCATCGACAGAAATTCGCGTGCTGACATGTAGCGTATGCGGTCGTTGAACGAGAGTAGTATGGTATCCTCAATCCCGGCTTCACCGAGATATTTCACACGTTCCTCGAGTGTGGTTAGCAGCCCGGGAGCTTCCAGGGGGCGCACCAACGCCAACGGATGGCGCGAGAATGTCACCACCGAAGGCACCAGCCCACGAGCTTTCGCCTCGGCACGTAGATAGTCAATCAGAAATCTGTGTCCCAAGTGCACACCGTCATACATCCCCACCGCTGCTATGCGGCGGCTGTCGCTGTTACTTTTAGTGATGATATTCATAACTGTATCTAATTTAAACAGGCAACTCTCAAGAGCAGAATCGTGACATCAATTCATGCGAGTTACTTAGTGGTAAACGTCCGTTCAGAGGTCAGAGTTCTTGTAACGACCCAAAAGGTCAACAAATTCATCGCCGGGATTGACCACCACGGCCTGGAAACCATAGCGGCGCGCTGCGTCAACATTTGATGGAGAATCGTCGAAGAACAGAGTTTCCTCAGGCTCGATGCCACACATCTTTTCGGCATAATCGAATATGCCTTTGGCCGGTTTGCAGCATTTAGCCTCGTAAGAGGTGACAACACCGTCGAAATAGTCCTTCATCTCAAGTCCCTCGCGACGAAACTCTTCGGCAATCTTAGACTCCATCATGATAGGATTGGTGTTGGACAAAAGATATACCGGATAGCGCTTGCGAAGCTCACGCAGGGCCCGCAGACGCTCCACGGGAATGCCTACAAGGAACTGATTGAAAGCTTCGTCAATCTCCGCGTCAGTGACAGGACGGGAAAACAGAGGACGCACACGTTTATGAAACTCTTCGCCGTCAATCTCACCCGACTCAAGAGCCAGAAAGTCACCTTTCTGACCATACAGACCAAGGAACTCATCGGCATCCTTCATGCCGAGTTCCTGAAAGGCTCTCACACAGCGGCTGCGGTCCAAATCCATTATCACACCGCCCAAATCAAAAAGCAAGTTCTTAATCATACCACAAAGATAAGAAAAATCGGGAGATTTTACACCCGAAGAATCAAAGAATACAAGAATTGAACTGATTTGGAGCAACGGCCCTTTGCTGAAACCCACAATTTTTACTAATTTTGCAACTTGATAAAAACAACAGTTAAATTATCACTCTTACAGCGTGGACACTAAATACATATTCGTGACCGGAGGCGTGGTCTCATCCCTTGGCAAAGGGATTATATCATCCTCCCTTGCCTGCCTTCTGAAGGCACGGGGTTACAGAGTAACAATCCAGAAGTTTGACCCGTATATCAACATCGACCCGGGGACTCTCAATCCCTATGAACACGGGGAATGTTACGTGACAGTGGACGGACATGAGGCAGACCTTGACCTCGGACACTACGAACGCTTCACCAACATCCAGACTACCCGCGCAAACAATGTGACCAGCGGCCGAATTTTCCAAAGTGTCATTGACAAAGAACGCCGCGGTGATTATCTCGGCAAGACCGTGCAAATCATCCCTCATGTCACTGATGAAATAAAGCGTAATGTAAAAGCCCTCGGCAACACCGGTAACTTTGACTTCGTAATCACCGAAATCGGCGGTACGGTGGGCGACATCGAATCTCTCCCGTTTCTGGAAGCTGTGCGTCAGCTCCGTTGGGAACTTGAGGACAACTGTGTGTGCGTACACCTCACCTATGTGCCTTACATACACGCAGCCAAGGAGCTGAAGACCAAGCCCACGCAGCACTCTGTAAAGCAGCTGCAGCAAGTTGGCATACAGCCCGACATCCTCGTGCTCCGCACCGAGCATGACATACCGACGGCCATGCGCAAGAAGATAGCCCAGTTCTGCAACGTCTCGCCCGACGCCGTGGTGCAGAGCGTGGACGCCCCCTCAATCTACAAGGTGCCCGTGATGATGCACGAGCAACATCTCGATGAAATCCTGCTCAAAAAGGTAGGGATAGAACCCAAGGGGCAACCTGATATGATGCCCTGGAAAGAATTCCTCACCAAGATGCACTCAGCCAACACTCCGGTGAAAATCGGACTGGTAGGCAAATACGTAGAGCTGCAGGACGCCTACAAGTCGATAAACGAGGCTTTATTCCAGGCCGCCACTTACAACGACCATCTTCTGAATCTCAAATATATCCACTCGGAGCGTGTGACACCGGAGAATGTGGAGGAACAGCTCAAAGAGCTCGACGGAGTAATCATAGCCCCGGGATTCGGACAGCGAGGCATAGAAGGCAAGTTTGTGGCGCTCGAATGGTGCCGCACACATGACGTGCCCACCTTCGGCATCTGCCTCGGCATGCAGTGCATGGTGATCGAATTTGCCCGCAATGTGCTCGGACTCACCGACGCCAACTCCACCGAGATGGATCCCTCCACCCCATATTCCGTGATTGACCTGATGGAGGAGCAGAAGAGCATCTCTAATATGGGCGGCACAATGCGCCTGGGAGCCTACGACTGTCACCTCAAGGAGGGTTCACGCGTGGCAACCGCCTACGGTAGCACAGACGTGAAGGAGCGCCACCGCCACCGCTTCGAGTTCAACAATGATTACCGTGCCCAATTTGAGGAAGCAGGGATGAAATGCGTAGGGGAGAATCCCGCCACACATCTCGTGGAGGTAGTGGAACTTCCTGACCACCGCTGGTTCATAGGCACCCAGTATCATCCTGAATATTCTTCGACAGTGCTCTCACCCTCACCGCTGTTTCTCGACTTCGTGAAAGCGGCAATCCAGTATAAGAACACAAAAAACAAAGCATAAACAATAACGAATGGATAAAAATTCACTTTCCGGCCTACTGCTCATGGGGCTCGTGATATTCGGGTTCATGTATCTCAACCGCCCGTCGGCTGAGGAACTCGAGCGTCAACGCTTGGAGCGCGAACAGATGGAAGCGCAGGAGCAACAAAAAGCAGCCGAACCGGGGCTTCTTACCCTCGATTCAATCACTCCGGCAGAAATCAACAGTATCACTGCCACAGTGCGTCAACTCGGTCAGACCGACACACTTACAGGCACCACAACCCTCAGTGTCGACAAAGTAAATCTGTCGCTCAACGCCGACAATAGCATCGGCGGCACAGTGGAAGCGTTGGGACAGAGCGTCCCGGTGACCTCTGTAATCAGCAATGACCTTGCAGGATTCAGCGGAAATGTGGCAGCTGCCGCAGTCAAGAATCTCCGCGAGGGTCTCGCCACCGCCGCCCGCTACAAGGGACTGGCACGCCACCTTTCAGGCGACAGCACCACTGTGAAACTCGAGAACAAATATCTGTCGCTCGACCTATCCAACAAGGGTGGTGTAATCTCACGCGCCACATTGCGTGAATATGACAGCTACGACTCAACCAAGGTGACACTTCTCGACCCCGCCACCGACACATACGGCTTCACACTAACATCAGCTACACAGCGCTTCGACACCCGCGAATTCTACTTCACCCCGGTGGTGGAAAACGATTCGACCGTGCTCATGCAGCTCGATATGGGCGACGGTGCGAAGTGGGGTATACGTTACTCACTCCCGAAGGACAGCTATCTGGTAAACATCGACGTGGTGCAGAGCGGTATGGAAGCCGTAATCCCCTCATCGGTAGCCAGCATGGACATGACCTGGCATCAGAAGATGCGCCGCTACGAAGCCGGACGTGTGTTTGAGGAACGCAACTCAGCGCTCTACTATATGTTTATCGACGGTGATGTGGAAAACCTAAGCGAAAGTTCTGACAAGAGCAAGGAAATCAACCAGCGCCTCAAGTGGGTGGCTTGCAAAAACCAATTCTTCTCGGCTGTGCTGATGGCCCGCACCAACTTCTCGGCAGCCAATCTTGAGAGCAAGGTGCTGGAAAATCCCGACTTTATAAAAGAGATGAATCTCGACATGTCGGTGGAGTATTCGGCATCGCTCGCCAACCCGGCATCGTTCGTGATGTACCTCGGACCAAACTCTTACCCTCTGATGAGCGGTATTGAGAAGAATATTTTCCCGGAGGAAAACATGCATCTGAACAAGCTCATACCTCTTGGATGGCCGATTTTCCGCTGGATCAACACGCTGATCATCATCCCGGTGTTCTCGTTCCTCGGAACGTTCATCTCCAACTACGGCATCATCATCCTGCTGCTCACCATCTTCATCAAGATGATCCTCTTCCCCTTCACCTACAAGAGCTACATGTCGCAGGCACGATGCGTCTGCTCGCTCCTGAGATCAAGGCTATCAACGACAAGTATCCCGGCAACGAGAACGCCATGAAGCGCCAGCAGGAGACCATGGCACTCTACTCGCGCGCCGGCGCCAACCCGATGTCGGGCTGTCTGCCGCTGCTGCTGCAGATGCCTGTGCTCGTGGCCATGTTCTGGTTCTTCCCCTCGGCCATCGAGCTGCGCGGCGAGTCGTTCCTCTGGGCCAAGGACCTTGCCGCCCCCGATGCCATAATCTCGTGGAGCGCCAATATCCCGTTCATCTCAAGCACTTTCGGCAACCATGTGAGCCTCTTCTGCTTGCTTATGACCGTCACCAATATCCTCTACACCCGCATCAACATGCAGAATCAGCCCTCATCCTCAGCTATGCCGGGCATGAAGTGGATGATGTATCTGATGCCGCTGATGTTCCTGTTCATCTTCAACAACTATGCCGCCGGTCTGAGCTACTACTACTTCCTGTCGCTGCTCATCACCATCGTGCAGACATACATCTTCCGCAAGTTGTGTCCGAGGAGAAGATGCGCGCCAAGATGGCTGAAAATGCCCGTAAACCTAAGAAAAAATCAGGTTTCATGGCTCGTCTTGAGGAAGCTCAGCGCCGTCAGCAAGCTATGCTCAAAGAGCAGCAGAAACAGAAAAATAAGAAGAGATAAGATATAACGCTCTTTAGCCCATAGGCAACCGTCGGGAACCGCAGTGTAATCTGCCAATCCTGACGGTTGCTTTTTTATGCAGCGAACAGATTAAATATGTCTAATATACGACTGTTAAATGCCTCTCTAAATATATCCGCTAAGCATCCTTCGGGAAACTGATAGGGGAGATGTGAGGCTAAAAACAGGAGAGTATTTTTCTGAGTCGTTAAGAATGTACAAATATTCTTAACGACTCTTTTTATATAGCTTTTGAGAGAGTTGGATAGGGTAGTGGTCGTAAAGAAAACAACCGATTAATAATAAGAGTATTAGCAATTCAGAAGCATGCTCCCACAAGAAAAATAGACTAATAAATATGACTTTTAGATGAAAATTTCAGTTAAAAGATGTTTAAATTTTTGGGCTTATCGGTGGTTACCCCTACCTTTGCACCGTTAAAAAACGGGCAGGAGCGCCGTGGAGGCAATGCCGGAGCCCGCTAAGTTAGTAATTGATAAGTGATTCGCAGACATAAAAGCCCATCGAGGGCAGAATATTAAGAATCACAATCAGAGTTATTTTAATATGAATAAACTAATCATCCCCGCGCTGGCTATTGCCCTCACCGCAGGAGCAGCCCACGCAGAAGGCTATCAAGTCAATTCTCTTTCAGCTAAACAGTTAGGTATGGGTCACACAGGTGTGGCTCTCAAACTCGGCTCCGAAAGCATGTTCTTCAATCCGGCCGGTATGGCATTCATGGATAAGACTCTTGATATCTCAGGTTCATTCACCGGCATAATGCCTACAGCCACCGCCACCACTCCTGACGGCAAAAAGTATGAGACCGACTGCGGAACCTCAACCCCTATTGGTGCACATGCAGCCTTCTCAATCTACGATAACCTCAAGGCCGGTGTGTCGTTCTACACTCCCTATGGCTCGTCAATCAACTGGACTGACAACTGGCCCGGCGCCGTGCTCAACCAGAATGTCAACCTGAAGGTATTCACCATTCAACCCACCATGTCGTGGGCTATCACTCCGAAACTTTCTGTTGGTCTCGGAGCAATGATTTCGTGGGGTACTGTTGACCTGAACAAGGGTCTTGTGACAGCTGAAACCACCGACAAGGCACTCCCTCTGTTCCAGCTCCTCAACCCATCGTTGGCTAACGCACAGCCCTTCGGCACAACCACACCTGCATCTATCAACCTCAATGGTAAGGCAGAAGTGAAAGTGGGCTTCAACGTAGGCGCGATGTATGATATCACCGACCGAATTACCGTCGGTGCTTCATTCCGCTCTAAAATGGCTATGAAGGTAAAAGCAGGCGATGCGAGCGTGAAATATGCCAACGCAGTCGCCCAGGGTATTCTCGGTGAAACCCTTGACCTCATCAATGCCGCCAACTTCACCGCTGAGATGCCCGCTCCCTGGGTGCTTGGGCTGGGTGTGTCGTACAAACCTGTTGACCGCCTCACCCTCGCATTTGACGCACGCCTCACCGGCTGGCATGCCTACAAGCAGCTCGACATCGAATTCCTTGCCGAACAGCTGCAGGGTTATAACCAGAACATTGAGAAGAAATATAAAAACTCATGGTGCTACTCATTGGGTGCACAGTATGCCATCACCGACCGTTTGGACGCACGTCTGGGTCTGATGGTAGACACATCGCCTGTAAACAAGAAATACTATAACCCTGAGACACCTGGTATGACCAAGGTTGAGCCTACTATCGGATTCTCATTCCGTCCCACTCCTAAACTCTCAATCGACGTGGCATTCATGTATGTGGCAGGTCTCGGTGTCGACAATGCCTCATGTGAATATACCGACCTCCTCGGAAAAACCATGCTCGGAAAGGCAGCGCAGATTGAAGCGCTCGGTCCAAGCGCCGGTCCGCAGATGCAGGCAGTAGCCCAGGCAATAAAGGCTGCCGGATTCCAGTCAACCGGCACATTCACAGCTGACTACAAGCTCCACGCGCTTGTGCCCTCAATAGGAATCAGCTACAGTTTTTAGAAAAAA
>JAAGKN010000329.1_pt1 | contig 71417 bp, 60 predicted proteins | sample 6206371 | NCBI WGS metagenome assembly JAAGKN01 (sample SAMN11533720, study PRJNA540317) | gut metagenome | isolation source: fecal pellets from male and female animal of same cohort | host: Peromyscus leucopus | place: USA:CA | collected 2017
GAAATTAAAGATTCTGGTTTTCCAAGTCTTTCTAATATTAATTTAACAATTTCAATATTTCTTTTTTCATTGTGTCCACCAATATTATATCTTTCACCTTTTTTACCTTGATGTAAAATTATATCAATTGCTTCACAGTGATCTTCAACAAATAACCAATCTCTAATGTTCAATCCTTCTCCATAAACTGGTAATGGTTTATCTTGAAGTGCTAAAGAAATCATGTGTGGTATTAATTTTTCATGATGTTGATATGGTCCATAATTGTTTGAACAGTTTGTAACACTAACATTCATTTTAAATGTTTCAGCATATGCAAATGCAATTAAATCTGAAGAAGCTTTTGATGCTGAATATGGGCTGTTTGGTTGAATTGGAGATGTTTCTGTAAAGTATCCTGTTTCTCCAAGTGTTCCATAAACTTCATCTGTAGAAACGTGTACAAATTTATTTGTACTTCCTTCTCCCCAGAATTGTTTTGCAGCTTCTAATAATGTATGTGTTCCAATTACATTTGTATGTGTAAATACAAATGGATTTTTAATACTATTATCAACATGTGATTCTGCTGCAAAGTGAACTATTGCGTCTATATCATATTTTTTGTATGTTTCCATTACAAAATCAAAATCACAAATATCACCTTGTACAAATGTTATTTTATCTTTTATTGAATCTAAATTATGAATATTTCCTGCATATGTTAATTTATCAAATACAATTATATTGTATTTTCCTTCGTATTTTTTTACCATTAATTCTGCGAAGTTTGCTCCAATGAAACCTGCAGCGCCTGTTACTAATATATTTTTCATTCCTATACTCCTTTATATTTTATTAAAATGCACTACTTAGCATATCTTCTTGTATTGTTTTTGATTGAGATAAATCAAAAGAATATCCTTCTTCATCTATTGCAGCACATGTCATCCATCCGCTTAATCCTTCTCCATTTTCATCAATATCTTGAGCATTTAGATGAACAAATTTTACTATATTTGAAAGTTCTTCAACTTTTCCAGCTGATTTATAATTTTTTCCATTTAACATTTTTGAAGAATTAATATATTCTACTGTTCCATCCTCCATTAAAAATAGTATATAAGGTGCCATATCTCCATTTCCCATAAATGCAAAGTATACATTTCTTACAGGTTGATTAAATCCAGTTATTTCCATATTTTCTATAGGTTCTGTTACTTCAGAAAATAGAAATCCATATTGGTCATTCGTTACATCTGTAGATAAATATGGTTTTCCTTCTACTATTTCAATATTTAATCCACTACTTCCTAAATCTGCATTATATTCTTCATAAACAACCATTGTAGATTCTGATTTTATTTTGCTTGAATCAAAATGTATATCATCTAATTCATTATCCTCTAGTTCTATAACTTTTTGTTCCCAACTTTCTTTGGCTTGATTTAATTCGTCTTCAAGTTGTTTTTTGCTAATATTTACATTATACAAATATGCTCCAACTCCTAAAGCTATTATTACAACAACAATTATTGCTACAACTTTTTTCATACGTTCTCCTTAGTATTTATTTTAAATTTTTAAATAAATCTGTTTTCTTTAGTTCTTCTAAAGTTGGCCATAATGCATCTTTTTCAGATGTTAAATATTCTTCTGGTTTCATTCCTGGAACTTCTGGCCATACAATTCCTATTTCTGGATCATTCCATTTTAATCCACCTTCTGCACCATGATTATATACATCATCACATTTATAAGCGAATTCTGCTTCTTCAGATAATACTAAAAATCCATGTGCAAATCCTCTTGGTATCATAAACATTTTTTTATTTTCTTCTGAAAGAATAACACCTTCCCATTTACCATATGTTTCGCTTCCTGGTCTTAAATCAACAGCAACATCAAATACTTCACCTTTTATACATCTAACAAGTTTTGCTTGAGTATTTTCTTTTTGAAAATGTAATCCTCTTAAAACACCTTTTTTAGATTTTGATTGATTATCTTGTACAAATTCGTTTGTAATTCCAATTTCAGCAAAATCTGGTTTGCTATATGTTTCCATAAAGTAACCTCTGTTATCTCCAAAAACTGTTGGTTCAATTACATAAACACCATCAATTGATGTTTCTATTTTCTTAAACTTACTCATTTTTTTCTCCTTTTCTATTATTATACACTGTTGTTAAAGAATTGTTATTTTACTAGGCAAAATGAAATTGAAAAGCAAAGGCGCATACATTTGTATGTAACTGCGTTTCAATTTCATTTTAACGACGTAAAATCGCAATTATTTAGCAACCCTAGTTAGCATTAAACAAATCACTCTCATATATCTCTCTATATTGCTTATAATCTTGTTCTGCAATTCTTTTTAAATATTTTCCATATTCTGTTTTCTTATATTTTTCTGCTTCTACTAATAAATCTTCTTTTGAAATCCATTCATTTCTGTATGCAATTTCTTCTAAACAAGCAATTTGTGTTCCTTGTCTTAATTCTATTGCTTTTACATAATCTGCAGCATCTGATAATCTATCTGCAGAACCTGTATCAAACCAAGCATATCCATTTCCTAAAGGAATAACTTGTAATTTTCCTTTTTCCATATATACTCTATTAACATCTGTAATTTCTAATTCTCCTCTTTCAGATGGTTTAATAGATTTTGCAATTTTAACAACTTCATTATCATAGAAATAAATTCCTGGAACTGCAAAGTGTGATTTTGGATGTTCTGGTTTTTCTTCTATAGATAAAGCTTTTCCTGATTTATCTATTTCAACAACACCATAAGAAGTTGGGTCTGCAACTTGATATCCAAATATAATTCCACCTTCTTTTAAGTTACTTGCTGCTTTTAAAACTCTTTCAACTCTTGAACCGTATATCATGTTATCTCCTAAAATTAATGATACACTGTCATTTCCAATAAAATCTTCTCCAAGTATAAAAGCATCAGCAAGTCCTACTGGTTTTTCTTGAACTTTATATTCAAATTTCATTCCAAATCTAGAACCATCACCTAATAAACTTTTAAATGCTGGTAAATGAACTGGTGTAGAAATAATTAAAACTTCTCTAATTCCAGCCATCATTAATGTAGATAATGGATAATAAATCATTGGTTTATCATATACTGGTAACATTTGTTTTGAAACTGCTAATGTTACTGGATATAATCTTGTGGCACTACCACCTGCTAATATAATACCTTTCATTATTTTTTCCTCCTCTTATTTTAATTCTTCTTTTAAATAATTTGCTAAGCGCATCTTCCCAATTAGCTGGAACAATTCCTACACTTTTTAATTTTTCTTTTGATAACATACTATTTTTTGGTCTATCTGTTGATGCTGGATTCAAATTCTTTATATTCTTCAGAAGTAACTGGATTTACTACTGTTTTTCTTCCAGCAAGTTCAAATATTTTTCTTGTAAAATCATACCATGTTGTAAATCCTTCATTTGTTGAATGATATACACCATAAGCTGGTTCTTTTTCCATTATTCCTTCTATAATTTCACATAATGTAGTTGTAGAAGTTGGACTTCCATGTTGATCACATACAACATTTAATGTATCATGTGTTTCAGAAAGTTTTAACATTGTTTTTACAAAGTTTTTTCCACCTAATCCATAAAGCCAAGCTGTTCTTAAGATATAATATTTTTCAGCTTTAGCTGCATTTTCTTCTCCTAAGAAGTTTTGTTTTTCCATAAGCACTTATTGGTCCTGGAATCATATCTTCTGAATAAATTTTTTCTATATCTAATTTTCCATCAAATACATAATCTGTACTAATATGAATAAATGTAGCATCATTTTCTTTTGCTGCTTCTGCAATATTTGATACTGCTAAACCATTTACAGTATTTGCTAAATCATAATTTACTTCACATCCATCAACATTTGTATAAGCTGCACAGTTTATAATATAATATGGATTTACTTCTTTTGCTTTTGCTAAAACTGCTTCTCTATCTGTAATATCTAATGTTTGTAATGTTGTTCCTGTAACTTCATATTTTTTTTCTAATCTTTCTCTTAATTCTCCTCCAAGCATTCCGTCTGCTCCGATTAATAAAACTTTCTTCATATTTTCCCTTCCTCTACTATATAAATTTACATTTTTTTCCTTATTTTTAAGACATGTTAATTATAACACACACTTTACTCTTGTCAAAGCTTTTCACAATGTTTTCACACTTGTACACAAAAAGTTCATGCTACTAATTCTACACTTTAACTATTTAAAGTAAGATAATTGGATTGACAGTTAATCCTCCTATTAATGTAATTACGCATAAGAAAAACAATAATACGTTTTTATAATTTTTATCATGAAAAATTAAATATAAAAATGATAATAAACATGACTCAATCATAAATACATTTAAAAATGCTCTACTATTAAAGTTTTCTGGATATCCAATAAATCCAACTATAAGCATTGCAACAATAGAAATTCTTATTGCAGCTGAAATTGAAAACATCTTTTTATCTATATGTTTTATTGTATAAAATAAAATATATACATTAGCTAAATTTACAGCTGGTACACATCTTGCAAGTGAAACATTTGAAAGCAAACTTATTTTATTTACAATATCTGGTAGTCCTGACATGCAAAATACGGTTTCTATAACACTAACAATTGTAATCGGTAATAAGAACTCCACATTATCTTCGTTTTTAAACATATAGTATAGTGCTAAAAACATTGGAAGTGGAAATCCTGATAGGAAACTTCCAAATAAACTATTTATAGTTAAATCATGAAATGGTAAAAACATATTATATAAATATGAATATAAATATGATATTCCTTTTACCTCGTTTTCAATAACATCGTTATAATGTACTTGTGTAATACTTTTGGCTAAAGTTGCACAAAGTATTGATATAATAAATGTAGTTAAGCATATAATTACGTTCTTTTTATCCTTTAATAAATGTTTATTTCTTATAAATATCCAAATTATTAAAGCTATAAATACATAAGCAAAAGATATTGCATATCCTTCAAATGTAAATACATATGCAATTATACTTGAAAAAATACAGATTGCAAAAATAAGCTTTTTTGCAATCTTTTCTTCTTTTAAAAGCTTGTCTAATAAAACTACTACAAGTTCTCCTAAAATTAGTGAATCTATTTTATCAAAATTCCATTGCACTGCACCTGAAAATACAACAACAATTGTTCCTATTATTGAATATCCTTTACTTTTATCTGTAAGTAAACTAAATAATTCATAACTTACTAGTAACAATCCATAAAATTTTATATTCCACCATAATGATAATACTGTATTAGTATTTAATATCCATTCTTTTATTCCTATTTGATTGTTAAAATATCCAATAATAGTAGAAACAATAATCATAATTCCAGAAATTATAAATCTATTTTCTACTATTATTGTATACAATTTTTTAAATCCAATAATAAAATGAAGTCCTATAAATGAGATTATCCCAAAAAGTGTAATTACTCTTGTAATAGAAATATTTTTTCCTGTATTTACGAAAATAAATTCTATAATAACTGCTAATATAATTGAGATTAATTCTAAAATGCAAACTTTCTTTTTTTCTTGAACAGTTAATTTTTCACGAACTTGATTCATGCTTTCTATATCTTTTTTGTTCTTCTTGTTTCCCATTTTTGTTTCCTTTCATTAGTGTACATATTATTTATTTTTTCTTATTTGGTTTATTTGTTTGTCTTTCTCTTGCTATTCCCATATTATTTGATGGAACATCTTCTGTAATTGTAGAACCTGCTGCTATTAAAACATCATCTCCTAAAGTAACTGGTGCAACTAAATTAACATTAGAACCAATAAAAGCTCTATCTCCAATTATAGTTTTGTACTTGTTTTTCCCATCATAATTACATGTAATAGTACCACAACCAACATTGCAATCTTCACCAATTTCAGTATCTCCAAGGTAAATAAAGTGAGGTACTTTAGTTCTGTTTCCAATTTTCACTTTTTTAAGTTCTACACAATTTCCAACTTTAACATCATTACCTATAATACAGCCTTCTCTTATATATGCATTTGGTCCTATTTCACAATTACTTCCTATTATAACTCCACTTTTAATAGTTGTATTTGGATGAATTACTGTATCTACTCCAATTATTACATTATCATGAATATATGTTGAACTTGCATCTTCTATTGTAACACCATTTCTCATATGTTCAGCATTTATTCTCATTCTTAAAACTCTTGTTAAAAGTTCTAATTGTGCTCTATCATTTACACCTAAAATTTCTGTATTATCTTCAACAATAACAGCACCAGTTTTTAATCCTTTATCATTCATTATTTTTATAACATCTGTTAAATAATATTCACCTTGTGCATTATTAGGTTTTATATCTTTTAAAGCTGATAATAGTTCTTCTATATCAAAACAATAAATACCAGAATTTATTTCTTTAATTTCTTTTTCATACATATTAGCATCTTTTTCTTCAACAATTGCTTTAATATTTCCACCTTCGTCACGAATAATTCTTCCATATCCAGTAGGATTTTCATATATTGCTGTTAAAAGTGTTGCATATTCTTTATTTTTAAAACTTTTTACTATTAAATTTTCTAAGGTTTCTTTTCTTATTATTGGAACATCTCCATAAAGAATAACTACTTTTCCTTTTTTTCCTTCTAAATATTTTGTAGCTTGCATAACAGCATGACCTGTTCCTAATAACTCATCTTGATATGCATATTTTACTGTATCACCTAATACCTCTTCAACTTGTTCTCTTAAATGTCCAACTACAGTAACTATTTCGTCTGAACCAACTTGTGCTGCTAGTTCTGCAACTCTTTTTACTAATTCTTTATCATATATTTTATGTACTAATTTTGATTTTTTTGACTTCATACGAGTGCCTTTTCCTGCAGCCATAATAACAGTCATTACATATTTATCTTCACCATCAATAATCATAAATACACCTTTCCCAAACTATATATTTATAGTTTAAAACAAATTTGAATCTAAATTCTTCTTATTATATTATTCAAAAACTCTTTTTAAAGTTTAAAACATTTTATTATATTATTAAAAATTAGTCAATTTATTTACTAACTCTAGTAATAGAAAGTCCATCTCCAATTTCTAATATCTCTGTTTTTAAATTTGGATTTTCTGTTACTTCTTTTATATATTCTCTTAAATGTCTTACTGCAGTTCTTTGTTTATGTTTATTATAATCACTCATAACATACCCTTTATATAAAACATTATCTGCCAAAATTAGTGTTCCATTTTTAGAAAGTCTAATTCCTTCTTCTAGAAATATCTCATATTTACTTTTAGCCGCATCTATAAAAATAATGTCATATTTATCATTTAGTGTTGGCAAGATTTCTACTGCATTTCCTATCATTATATTTATTCTATCGCTAACACCAATTTTCTCAACATTTACTATAGCTTCTTTGGCTCTCTCTTCGTCAAGTTCAATTGTATCTATTGTTGCATTTTCAGCATATCTTGCAAAACAAGATGCTGAATATCCAACAGCAGTTCCAATTTCTAAAATTCTTGTTGGATTTTCTTGTTTTAATATTTCTTTTATTTTTTCTAATGTATCATCCATTATTATTGGAATATGATTTTCTAAAGCTCTTTTTTTTACTATTTCAAATTCTTCTTGATTAAACATTTTTATCCCTCTTTTTTATTCTATTTAAGTTTATATTTTTAACAGCTTTTTTATATCATAAATATAGTTTTTTTTCAATTATATATGGAAAATTTGCATTTTATGTAAATCTATGATATAATCTTAAAGTCTTAAATACTTTATAAAGGAGGACTTCGTATGCGCAATGATAATTTGGTATTTTTGATCGTTGAACAGGCTTTAGGTCGGAGTATCGATCCTATAGACAAAGCCTTAATCGAACGAGAAGCTGAGTGCGAAAGATTTTGCCTTACCGTACCTACTGACTTGAACGTTCTCAGAAGTGCAGACTTCTTCCGGGAAAACCAGGAGAGCTATTATCTGGTTCAGCTCGGAGAATATTTGTCCTTCAAGAATGTGGAACTGGATAAGCCATTTGTTGCTTATACCAGAAATCCCGTTGGGAAATGTTCAATGTCTAATCAATCCATTTACGAAATGGTGGCATACAAGCCGGAATAATTCTGGACTGTCCCAAAACAACAGAAAACCGCAGCCTGTTGGCTGCGGTTTTCTTATTATATATTAAAAGTCCTAGAAGCTACTCTAGGACTCTATATTATTTATTGGTTTGCAGATTGTCTTGCTGCTCTTTCTCTATCTTTATTATTTAATATTTTCTTTCTTAATCTAATACTTTTTGGTGTTACTTCTACTAATTCATCATCTTGAATAAATTCAATAGCTTTTTCTAAGCTCATTTGAATTGGTGGAACTAAACGTAATGCTTCGTCTGAACCAGAAGCTCTTGTATTTGTTAAGTGTTTTTCTTTACATACATTAATTGCTAAATCTTCACTTCTTGAATTTAATCCAACAATCATTCCTTCATAAACTTCAACTCCAGGACCTATAAATAATTCACCTTTATCTTGTGCATTATATAATCCATAAGTAATTGATTTTCCATTTTCAAAAGCAACTATTGTTCCTCTAACTCTTGCTTGAACATCTCCTTTATATGGTTCATAACATTCAAATATATGGTTCATAGTTCCTTCACCTTTTGTATCTGTTAAGAATTCTGTTCTATAACCAATTATTCCTCTTGCTGGAATTTTAAATTCTATTTTTGTATGTCCATCTTCTGCTGGTTCCATATTAAGCATTTCTGCTTTTCTTCTACCTAATTTTTCTATAACATTTCCAACACAATCATCTGGAACATTAACAACTAATCTTTCCATTGGTTCACATTTTACACCATCTATTTCTTTGAAAATAACTTTTGGTCTTGAAACTAAAAGTTCAAATCCTTCTCTTCTCATATTTTCAATAAGAACTGATAAATGTAATTCACCTCTACCTGAAACTTCAAAAGAATCTGGTGTTTCTGTTTCTTTTACTCTTAAACTAACATTTCTATCTAATTCTTTAAATAATCTATCTCTAATATGTCTTGATGTAATAAATTGTCCTTCTTTTCCTGCAAATGGTCCATTATTAACACTAAATGTCATAGATACTGTTGGTTCATCTATATCTACAAATGGTATTTTTTCTGGATTATCATAATCACAAATTGTATCTCCAATGTTTATATCTGCAACACCAGATAATGCAACTATATCTCCTGCATCTGCATGTTCTACTTCAACTCTTTTTAAACCATCATATACATAAAGTTTAGCAACTCTTGCATTTAATATTTTATCTTCTGCTTTACAAATTGCAACTGGCATATTTAAATCTATAGCACCTCTTTCAACTCTACCAATTGAAATTCTACCAATATAATCATCATAATCTATATTAGAAACTAACATTTGCATTGTTCCATCCATATCACAAGCTGGTGCATCTATTTCATTTATTATTGTTTCAAATAAACATTCTAAGTTTTCACCTGGTTTATCTAAGTCTAAAGTAGCTGTACCTTGTTTTCCAGAAGCATATACAACTGGGAATTCTAATTGGTCATCATCTGCTCCAAGTTCTATAAATAAATCTAAAACACTATCAACAACTTTTAATGGTTGTGCTCCAGGTCTATCTATTTTATTTATAACAACTATTGGTTTTAATTTTAATGCTAAAGATTTCTTTAAAACTTCTCTTGTTTGAGGCATTGCACCTTCAAAAGCATCTACTAATAAAACAACACCATCTACCATTTTTAAAACACGTTCAACTTCTCCACCGAAATCTGCGTGTCCTGGTGTATCTACTATATTTATTTTGATATCTTTATAATGAACTGCTGTATTTTTTGAAAGTATTGTAATTCCTCTTTCTTTTTCTAGATCGTTAGAGTCCATAACTCTTTCTGCAACTTGTTCATTTGCTCTAAATATACCGCTTTGTCTAAGCATGGCATCAACTAATGTTGTTTTTCCATGGTCAACGTGTGCAATTATTGCTACATTTCTAATTTTTTGGTTATTCATTTTTATTTACCCCTTTTATTTAAAGATTTACATAATTCTCTTTTATAACCATAATATTATATACTATTAGTATTTTTTTGTCAACAATTATATTATTATTTTTAGGTTTAATATAGTTGACATAACTTAAAACATATGTTATACTTTTGAACGTAACCCGTTATTTGTTTTTTCATATATTATGAAAGGATAAAAAATATGCAAAAAGAAGAAAACATCAATGTCTCCACATGTAAACCGCTTCCTGAAGTAAATAAAAGCGTGTTTTTCTATGGTGAAAGCAAGGAGTTCTCTAACAATGAGTTAGGCATTACCGGTGAATACCATGCAGATTCTGGCAAGCTTGAAGTTCGGATGCCTTTTGAAAGAGGTTCTTACTTCCTCTTTCTGGACTATAGGCAATTAATAATTTCCAAGCAACCAAATGAATCTGATCCGTTTCCATTATCCAGTGAAGAGTGGATTAAGAAACAGATAAACTCAGACGAAGATATTCCAGAAGAATGTCGCAGTTTTTGCCATTATGATGAGAAAAATAACATGCTTGTTGTAACATTATCCATTCCATATGACTATGCTTTGGATTATGGTACACAATGCTGGTGCAACTGTACATATCTTTAGTTTATGACTGGTCACAGATGGCGCTTTTTGGACAGAGTAACTGGAGGCTGATAAGAATCTTTTTATTTTAGCATTGTAGTAAAATTGACTGCCCATATACTAGTATTCAGTATATGGGCAGTTTTGTTTTTATAATTATAAACAAAGAGCTCCGCTATCATTCGATAGCGGGACTCCGAGCCGTTTCTTAATTAAGTCTTACTTAGACGATCTGCTACTGCTTCCACCTTTGCCAAGCAATCTGACAAAAATGTTAATCATATCCAAGTACAGGCCTGCACAGCTGCATACAGCATTTTCCATCGTTTTCCGTTTTTCCTGAGCAGATGCCCAATCGTAACCAACGTATCCACAGAACAAAATCACAATGACAAAATCCCAAAGTGTAGGAATGTGGATGCCGAACAGCAGCATAATGAGCTCAATGATAACCGCTGACACCAAACAAATAAATAGTGTCTTACCCATGGACAGAAAGACTTCCGGTTTAAATGTGGAAAAGCCAATCATAACCAGAGTTACGATTACAGTGATCACACATGCATTCACGATAGACACAGACTCAAACTGCGGTACAGAAATTGCAAGCAGCGTGCCGACAGCAAAAACGAGGATGTTATATCCCAAGAAGGTCATTCCTGTTCCACTTTCGCTATGGCAAATGCAAATTCCCAGCGTTGCCACTGCAAAATATGCAAGAATGAAGATGAAGGGATGCTCTGTGCTGAAGGCTGTGAAAACTTCGCTGGCGAACATGCACATAATGGCATTTACAATAAATCCCCACAAAAGTGTGCCGCCAATTGCCAAGTTATACGCCCTGGCAGTCATCTGATCTGCTTCTTTGCGCCGTACTTCTTTTGAATAGTAACTGTCTTCGTAATTAGCTCTCATAAAAATTCCTCCTGTTATAAAATATTGTGTGTTGTTTTGTGAGAAATCCTCACGGTTTACCTATATATTTTATCACACATATACAAAATATGCAATATTTGAAATTAGTAGAAAAAAAGTTTCATTTTCAATATTTTATTATTGAAAGTGAAACTTTTTGCATCCTTAAATTTTATATTTCTGTATTGGATAAAAGTAATATTTGTTCTTTTAATATATTACTTACTTTATCTTCATCTTCTTTTTCAATTTTTTTATTTGTAAATTCAGATATGTCTAATGGTTTTCCATATATAATAGCATTTTTTGTAAATGGTTTTGCAGGTCCTACAATTCCTATTGGAACTATTTGTGCACCTGTTTTTAATGCCATATATGCTGCACCATTTTTTATTGCACCATCATTTTTATCAAATCCATTTCTTGTTCCTTCTGGAAATAATCCTATACATCCTCCACTTTTTAATGTTTTTAATGCTGTTTTTAAAGAAGCTATATCTTTTGAATCTCTTTTTACATAAATTCCTTCAAAAAGTACTCCTAATAATGCAAATAATGGATTTTTTCTTAATTCTTCTTTTGCCATAAATCTCATATGTCTTCCTGCTGTTACTACTATTAATGGTGGATCTAAATATGTTCTATGATTTCCACAAAATATTACTGGTCCTTCTTGTGGAATATTTTCTTTTCCTATTATTTTTACTCTATATACAATTTTACAATATGTATATATGCATCCTCTTACAAATACTCTTCCTATTTTTTTTAAAATATCTTTCATTTTATATTATCCTCTTTTTTCAGTTATAATTTTAGCAATTTCCTCTACTACGCCCTCAATTGTCATATTAGTTGAATCTACATATATTGCATCTTCTGCCTGTTTTAATGGTGCAACTGGACTTGTTTTATCATTGTTATCTCTAAATTTTATATTTTTCAAAATTTCTTCATAACTTGTATTAATTCCATTTTTTTCATTTTGTTTTAATCTACGATTAGCTCTTTCCTCAGCACTAGCATCTAAGTATATTTTTACATCTGCATTCGGGAATACGTTTGTTCCAATATCTCTTCCTTCCATTATTATATCTTGATTTTCTCCCATTTTTCTTTGTAGTTCTACCATACGTTCTCTAACAATAACAATATGAGAAACTTGTGAAACAATATCATTAACTTCTTTTTCTCTTATTTTATCTGAAACATCTTCTCCATTAAGATAAAATTTATCTACATTATTAACTTTTTCTTGTTTAATTTCTATTACTTTAAGCATTTCAGCAATTTTGTTTGTTTCCTCTAAACTTATATTATTTCTTATCATATATAAACTAGCACATCTATACATTGCTCCTGTATCTATATTTACTAAATTTAATTTTTCTCCAACTAATTTTGTAATTGTTCCTTTTCCACTTCCTGCAGGTCCATCTATTGCTACTATAAATGCCATTTTACTTCTCCTTTTATTTGAAAAATAAACTGCGTATAAGGTCGTTATCTTTGTTCAAAAAGCAGTCACATATAAACATATGCTTCTTTGCTTTTTTCACTTCAGATGCCTACTTATACTTGTTTCTTTTTCAAATATATTATTTATTATAATTTACACCTTTAACCACAATATCCATATTAAGTACATTCATTGCTGTTAAATTTTCTATTTCTCTTATAATTTTCTTTCTTAATAACGACATTGTTTCATTAATATTAAACCCAAATTCGATTATTACTTCTATATAAATATACATTCCATCATCAAATCCTTCATGCTTTTTAATGATAGTTCTATATATTTTATTAACCCCTTTAGTTTTATCTGCTACACAATCTATTATTTGTTTAAATACTGTATCTGAAATTTTAAAATTTCCCATATAACTAAATGTTGGTCTTATTATTGATTTTTCAGAAACATAAGGTGCTTTACCTTTTCCTGTTGATTTAAATATTTGAAGTGGATCTAATAAATATCCAGAAAAATCTTTTTTTATTGCAAATGTTGGAACTGGTATAACATGTTTTCCTTGAGTTACTCTAACATTTCTTGCTGTTGCCATTTCCTCTTCTGTTGCAACATCTGTTATATAAATTGTTTCTGAAATTGGTGGAAATCCTAAATTTTCAGCAATTCTACTAACCATTTCATCAGATGTTCCTAAAATTAAAATACTTTCTGGTTTCTTCTTTTTTATTACTGATTGGACTTCTTTTTTTCTTTGTTCATTTTGAAATAATGCATTTCTTACAGTTTCAATTTTAGTTGGAGCCTTTTTAGCCGAAATTCCTGCTAAAACTTCATTACCACTTATTAAAAGTCCATCATCAATTATATAATTAATTCCTCTTTCATTTGCTACCATCTGTGCTCTATAACTTTTTCCTGTTCCAGATGGTCCAACAAAAGCATATACTTTCATTTTGTGTGTATCAAATAATAACATATTAATCTCCTACAAAATTTCTTTGTTTGTTATTATATCAAATAACAAATAAAAAGTCTAGTAATTATGATTTTACAAAAAGAAATCTCCGGAAGTCATATTATATGACTTCCGGAGAAAAGTTTACTTATATTACTTAAATACTATTACTGTTTCTTGAGCAACGGTGCAACACTATATCCAACATTTCTAAATCCTGTTGTTAATGGATCAAATCTTCTCAGAACTGTGATTGCCTTAAAAACTGCTCTTGGAGTTACGTATGTGAAATTTCCTCCTTCAATAAACTTTACAACATCAAGTTCTACAACTTCAGGCGTGAAAGCTACATCTGGGAAATTATCTCTTACACGCGCATTTAACCTATCCCAGTCATCATGCAGTTTCTTAGTTTCTCTTTTCTTAAGTTCATCAATATCTACAATTCCCTTGTTTTTCTCCATAACTTCCTGAAATTTTTCATCAATTCCCAGCAAATTATATACAAGCAAATCTGTAAGAAGGTGCCAAAAGTATCCTTTGTAAAATGGATTTTCTTTGTCTTCGCTGTACAAAGACTTCCAAAACTGCCATACTCCTGGTTGGCTGCTTGCACCATAGTGCAAACCGTCTAAACAACCAATCTTCTCCTTCTGCTGAATCCTGTCTGCCAGCACATCATATTCTGGCATTTCAGGAGTTTTAAAGGAATTGTACTTTTCACGTGCCCCATCCAGTCCATACATTTTTAAATGCTTTTTAAGAATATCTGGTGCTTCTACTCCCCGCAAAAAACTTACATTCTTCCGTGATTCTGGTGTGCATGCTGCATAATGAACATAGTATCCTGGCATATATATGCTCCTTTCTTATAAAACGTACTGCAAAAAACAGTACCACCAATGTTTACGACTGTATTAGTATAACAGGGTTTTAGAATTATGTCAATTTATTTTTATGTTATTTAAATATTTATTTTTACTTCAAATCTCCATCTTGCAAGTCCACTTTCTACTTTTGTTGTTGATTCTCCAAAATATGTATTCTTAATTACATAAAATTTTTCTCCGCTTCTAAAACTAGTTACTAAAATTAGTAATACTAATACAATTAATATTAACAATTTTATAATTAATTCTTTATCATATTTCTTTATTTTCATAATTATTCTCTACTCCCGTATTTAAATTTTCTTCAATTATAAATCTAATAGAAATTGTATCTAAAACCTCGTAGTATCTTGCCATTACCATATTTTGCATAAGCAGAAAAATTATACTCAAAATAATTACTATTTTTATTATTTTACTTTTTTTCATTCTCAACTTCCTCCTTTTTACTTATTTCCTCAGATTTTGATTTTTCTTTTGTATTTTTTAATTGCATATTATCGTTTATATTTTTCTCAATGATGCAAAAATATATATTAATTCCAACAAATATAATTATATAAATTACTACTATAGGCTTCAAAAAATATAATACAAAATTTCCTAACATTTTAGACTGATAAATAACTTTACCTTTTATACTAGAATTTAAATTTTCTTCATCATTTATGTTATTTGAATCACCTTTAGCAATAAATTTATTTTCATCTATATTAACAATTCTATGTGTTACTAAGAAATTTTCATCATCTTCATATGTAACAATATCTCCTTTATAATACCTATTTTCTTCAGATATAATTATTAATTCACCAGATTTTATTTCGGGTTCCATGCTTCCTGTTGTAACAATTACAAAAGCTTTTCCAAATACTTTTATTAAACTATCTTTTAATATTATTTTTGAATAACATATATTTAATAAAAATATAATTATAATAATTATTAATAAATTACTTAAAAATTTTTTCATAAATTCTCCTTTCTATAAAAGCCTTCTGCTAAAAATAAATATTTTTATCCTTAGCAGAGGGCTTTTATAAATCCCCCTGCTTTTTAATATATAAAGTTTATAGGATTTTATTGGTAATTATTTTCTTTTGTATTAAGATAAAGGTAACATATTTTCATTATTAATTAATATTGGCTTGTTTGCCAATTATTTGGATATCAAATCCACATTCTAAAGATGAGCTTTCATTATTTATTTGTAAAGTAGCATCTTCACTATCTATTATTGACTCATCTTCTTCATTAAATGGCCAATTCCAATAAACTACTATTATTCTTTTTTGATTATTAGCTTCAACAGGTATTATTCCTTTTAAATTTTCTAATGCAATTTCTGAAAAAGAATTTTTTTCTTCTGTTTTAATAGAATTGCCATATTCATCTTTAGTTTCTGCATAAAATGTCATATTTCTAGGAATATTAGTTTCATTTTGTATTTTTATTTCGTATTCAACTGGAACTTCTGAATCTGTAGCATCTACTTCAATTTCAAATTGACCATTAGAGCCAGGAGCAATTTTTTCATTTGATAGATTAATATTTGCTAATGTATTTTTTGAATTAAAATTCCATCTAGCAATACTTGTTTGAATAGTATCTATTTTTATAGATTTATAGTATCTAGCAAAAGAATATCCAGCCAAAAACATACTTGAAATTAGAGCTATACAAACTAATACTCCAATTACTCTTTTTTTATTTTTCATTAACCCTCCTTTTTTATAAATTTTAGGTTAAATATTAAAACTGCATTTTAAATGTTTATGATTATTAGTTTAGGGGCATAAAAATAAACTATCACATGAATTAAATTTTGATAGATTTTCCGTGCTTGGGGGCGCAACAAAAAAACATTTAATTTTATTATTTAATTTTAATTTTTTGGAAATCTATAAATACCAGAACGGTATTTATTTTTTTAGATTATTAAAATACAGTTAAAATATTTAACTTGGTCTGAATTATAACATCATAATTTTGCTTTGTAAAGCTTTTTTGAAAAAAAATTTATTTTTGTTTTTTTATCGCTATAAATCGCCACAAAGCTAGGTAAAAAGCTATATTGGGTAAGAAAATATTAAATTTATATGTAAGAACTTTATTTAGTATGAGAGTAATTTAAATTGCAAAATAAAAAGAAACGCCATTTTAGACGTTTCTTCTATATTTTATTTTGTAATCCATTTTACTAAATTTAAGTTTTCTGAATCCATTAACATTTCATGTTTTGGCATAACTCTAAATGTATATCCAAAATTTCCACCTGATTTTAAATCAATTACTGCTTCATAACTATATTTATGTTCTTCTTTATTTTCTGAAATTTTATTCATTGTACAAGTATAAACATTTCTAACAGTTCCATTATCTAAAAATTGTCCAAAATATACTTGAATATCTGTATTGTTTTCATCTATATTTGGAAGATAAACTTCACAATTAACTGTAATTTGAGTTCCTGCTACTAATTTTGCATTATCAACATTTCTATCTTGTGTAATAACAATTTTATCCCAGTTCTCTTTTACATTTCTCTTCCATTTTGTAAACTCGCCAACTCTTTCTAAATCATCAAAATATTTTTTCTTTAAATCACAAAGTGGCATATATAAATCTCTAACATAATCTGAAACCATTCTTGCAGTACTATATTTTCCTGCTGTTGTTTTTATAGAATTTTTCATATATGTTAACCATTCATTAGAAATTCCATTGTTTCCTTGATTGTAGTATGCTGGAATTATTTTGTTTTCTAATGTATGATATAAGCTATTGCTATCTGCTTTATCTTGTTCTTCATATGAATCATATTGTGCATTAGTTCCGATAGTCCATCCATTAGTTCCATCATATCCTTCGCACCACCAACCATCTAATACACTAAAGTTTACAACACCATTTACAGATGCTTTTTCTCCAGATGTACCAGATGCTTCCATTGGTCTTCTTGGATTATTTAACCAAACATCAACACCACTTATTAAATATCTAGAAACACCTATATTGTAATTTTCAAGTATAAATATTTTTCCTTTAAATTGTGGCATTAAAGAAATTTCATGTATAAATTTTATTAAATCTTGGCCTTCTTTATCTGCTGGATGTGCTTTTCCTGCAAATACTAATTGAACTGGTCTTTGTTCATCATTTAATATTTGTGTAAGTCTTGCTATATCTTTAAATATTAAAGTTGCTCTTTTATATGTTGCAAATCTTCTTGCAAATCCAATTGTTAAAGCTCTTGGATTTAATTTATTAACAACTTCTGCAATTTGATCATAGCCAATTCCACTATTAACGTATCTTCTTGTGATGTTTTCTTTTAAAACACCCATTAATTTTTCTTTTCTTTTTATATGTTCTTCCCATAATCTTTCATTTGGGATATTATCTATTTTTTCCCATGTTGCATCAAGTTCAATTTTATCTTGCCAATATGGTGGTAAATATTCATTAAATAATTCTTTTAAATTTGGAGCAAGCCATGAACATGTATGAATACCATTTGTTACATGAGTAATTGGTGATTCATCTTCTGCAATATTTGGCCATACATCACTAAATAATTCTCTTGAAACTTCACCATGTAATTTACTTACACCATTTTTCTTTCCTGCAACTTTTAATGCAAGAATTCCCATATTAAATCCTGGTTCTAATTCTTCTCCTGGCATACCCATTTTTAAGAATTCTTCTTTAGAAATTCCAAGTGTATCCCAAAATCCGTTAAAGTATTTTTCAACAAGCCATAAATCAAATATATCATTTCCTGCTGGAACTGGTGTATGTGTTGTAAATACAGTTTTTACTGTTGCAATTTCTCTTGCCATTTCAAAAGAAATTTGTTTTTCTTTCATTATATTTTTTATTAATTCTAATATTAAGAATGATGAATGTCCTTCATTCATATGATATACAGAAGGTTCATATCCTAAAGCTTTTAAAAGTATAACTCCTGCCATACCTAAAACTATTTCTTGACGAATTCTCATTTCTTTATCTCCACCATATAAGCGAAGTGTAATTCCTCTTAAATCTTCATCATTTTTTTCTATATCTGAATCCATTAAATATAGTTTTATTCTACCTACATTTATTTGCCATATTTTTAAATATAATGTTCTTCCATCCATTGGAATATCGATTAACATATCTTCTCCAACATTATCTTTAACTGTAGTAATTGGTAGATTATATAAATCTATATTATGATATTCTGAACATTGTTCACCTCTAGAATTAATTTTTTGATGGAAATATCCATTTTTATATAATAATCCAACAGCAACAAATGGTAATCCTAAATCACTTGCAGATTTTAAATGATCCCCAGATAAAATTCCTAGACCACCAGAATAAATAGGTAAGATTTCATCTAACCCATATTCAGCTGAAAAATATGCTATTAAATCATTTTTATTGTTTGGAAAGTTTTTATTAAACCAAGTATCTGTACTGTTTATATAATTTTCGAAATTATTAACAACACAATCATATTCTTTTAGGAAATTTTGGTCGTTAACTATTTCTTCAATTTTTTCTTGGCTAATCATTTTTAGAAATTTTACTGGATTTTTTTCGCTTGCCTCCCATAAATCGTTGTCAATTAATTTGAACAATCTTAAAAATTCAGTATTCCAAGACCACCATAAGTTATTTGCTATTTCAGAAAGTTTAGAAATTCTTGATGGAAGTTGTGGAACAACTGTAACTCTATTGAATATATACATTATATATTCCTCCTTCGTATTCTTTAAAATTTATTTTCTTCTGTCATCATACTAATAATTATCTATTAAAATGTATTTTTTGTCAATTATTACTAGAATAAAATTTTTATTTTGAAATTTTACATTATAATAAAACTCTTCTTTAGTATAATACTAAACAAAAAAAGCCAATATATAACAAAAGTATTTTTTTCATTACTTTTATGTAACATTAAAGTTTATTATCCTTATTTATTATATAATTGACTATATTATTGGAGGTTTGCGTATGAAATTAAATGATAAAAAAAGTGTAATTCTTTGTACAAAAGCATTATATGCAGAACAATTAAAATGTTATGCTTCATTATGCGAATGTTACAAACAATTAGCAGATAATTTAGGTAGAAATGCTACAGCAGAAGATGTTCAAAAAAGATATGCTCCTTACCTAAGTATGGCTTCTAAAGGTGATTTAAGTTTCTTAGATAGAAAAAATAATTATGTATATTCTGAAGCTTACATGGGTGCCAGATTTCAAAATAAAGAATCAAAAATTTTTAGAGAATATGCAAAACAAACTCAAATGCTTTATGAATTTAAAGATGCTGCTAGTTTAGTATCTCATGTCTTAAATGCAGATGCTACACCTTCAACACAAAAGTTAGCTGTTTATAAAAACTATATGAAGCAAACTTCACCAGCAACTAGAAAATTTGATAAAGAAATTTCAGAGCATTCACCAACTTATATTGGACATCAATATTACTTAACAACTCGTCAAGCAATATCTGATATAAGACATATAGATCCTTCTCATTTAGATGGAATACCAATGTCAATGGAAATGGCTCCTCATCAATTTGGTGCTAATATTTCTGGTGTTACTACTATGGACAAGATTATAGAAAATACTAGACAAGAAGCTCGTAATTTAGATACTAGAGAAGAACGTTCTCAATATGCAAAAGGAGTTAATCCAATTGCAGAACAAGGATATAGATTCTGGGCAAAAAATCAAAAAGGTGTTACATTATCACTTGCTGCAATTATGGCTATTGGATTAGCAACTGGAGTTGTAAGTCAAGTAAAACAAACTCATGATTATAATAATTTATCAATAGAAAGTTTAACAGAAGATGGATATAACACAGATTTATCTTCAGATACTATAAAAGCAATATTAGAACTTGAAAAATTAATTCAAGAAACTCAAACACAAAGTACTATTCCTAATAAAGATCAATTAATGGAAATTGGTTCTACTATAGATGATCTTTTTGATGATATTTTAGAAGAAAAACTTACACCTTCTTTTTTAGAAGCTCATCCAGATGCAACAGATGTTGAAGTTGATCATTATTATAATTTTCATGATCCTGAGGCACCTTATAAAGCAATTATAATATCATATACAGATGTTGACGGAAAAAAACAAGAAGAAAGAATTACAAATTTTAGTTCAGTTGGACTTGGAACACCTAATGATGTATCAAACCTATTTGAACATGAATATAATACCGATCAATCTTACTCTGAAATAAACAATATTTTTTCAAGATCATCAAATTATATTGAAAATGGAAAAGATGTACAAGATATTTTAAAAGAATATAGTAATAGTGTTGAATTTATGAAACATTTTGCAGCACTTGAATTAAATTATAAAGATGGTTCTTTAATGGGAATTATTAAACCTTCTGTAAAAGCTGATTTTCCAGAAAAGGATAATTCTAAAGCAAATCAAAATCAAAGAGATTATGATGATGAGCGTTAAAATTAAATAAGAAAAAAATAAAATGAAAATAATAAAAGCTGTTACTTTTAAAGAGTAATAGCTTTTTTAGTTTAAAAGAATAATATTATTCCATACAGTTTCTAGTTCAAGCTAATTTTCATTGAAGTTCTAAATGAATTTTGTGGCACCCTTTCAAGTACAAGCTTGAACATTTTCCACAAAATTTAATTAAGAACTTCTAATTAAAATTACTTTCAAGGCGAAACCTCCTTCCATAATATATTCTTTTAAACCAAAATAAGAGAACAGCTTTAATTGTAAACTGTTCTCTTTTTCATTTTATTTTTTCTTATTTGATTTTAATGCTACAACAGCTAATGCCATTATGCTTAAACCTACTACTGTGAATATTACTGTTCCTACTCCACCAGTTATTGGTAATTGGAATCCAGATGTATTTTGTACTGATAAACTTACATAAGGTACAAGTATTTTATTTTCACCATCTAAGACTTCTTTTATTTTAATAGTAGCAGTTATTAATGAATTTTCTTTATTTGAAACAGTCCATTCTATAGTTCCATCATCTTTTAACACTGCATCTATTGTTATTTCTATATCTTCTCTTAATTTGTTATATCCATCTGGTGATTTTACTTCTCTTATGTAGTATTTTCCGCTTCCTAAGCTATTATATGTTGCAAATCCCATTGCTTCGCCTTCACTATTTGTTGCTATTGTTGCAATTAACTCTTTATCTTCATTGTATATTTCAAATTCAGCATCTGGTAATAATTGTCCTTCTTTATTTGTTTTTTCAATTTCTAATTCTATTGAATATGTATATGTTATTGCACTTGTTGTTTTTGATGTTGAATCTGGTTCATTTGGATTATCTGAATATATTAAATGTGCTGTATTTATATTTTCTTCATATCCTACATTGTGTTTACCGTTTAATCTAGCATGGTATTCAAATACTGCTTCTGCTGCTTGACTTATTTTTCCATCTTTTATTTGATTTAATAAATCTACTATATCAATTTTTAATATTGTTTTTTCTTTATAAAATTCGAATCCTTTATCTTCTAATTTTAATTCTTTTTGTACATCTGCATAATTTTCTTCAGTTACTTTTATTTCTTCAACTGTATAGTTTATTTCAGATTGTGTATATACTTTATCTCCGATTTTCATTGTCATAATTACTTTTGAATTTTCATCTCTTTGTAAATCGAATCCTTCATCTACTATATCTATGATTGTATAATCATATTTTGAATATCCTGTAATATCATCTGGTATTTTTGCTATTAAATTAAATATTATATCACATTGTTTATTTTCTTCACCATAATATGTTGCTGTATTACGTGTTTCATCAATTCCATTTTCACTAGAATCTTTCACATTTTTTTGAGCAACTGTTTTTCTTAAAGTTGATATAGTTGATTTTACTTCCATTGTAACATCACTTACAACATCAATTAAATATCTACTATATGAATCATCAGTTGGATTTATTTGTGAATCGATAACTATGTAATATCCAGAATCTAATCCTGTAATTTTATAACCATTTCCTGATGTGTTTCCAGAAGCCAAAATGTTATGTTCTTTTATAAAGTTTCCAACTAATACTGTAAATTCATCTACATATGCTTTATTATTATGTAATGCTAATGCAACATCTTCTGCTGTAATTACTCCATTATATAGTGCTGGATTTTTTTCTTTTAATAAACTAATTATTTCTTCTCCGTGTTCTTTAAGTCCTATTCCCCATTCTATATTTGATAAGATTTTTTCTGTTACCTCTTTACCATCTCTAATTACTATACGTTCAGATAACTCACCTTCAAATACTTGATATGCAATATATATATGTCCTGGAATACTATTTTTAATTGTAATAGTATGTCCATTTTCTTTATTGCTTTCTGGTAAATTTTCTTCTGGAGTTATTGTTGGATTTTCTACTTCTTCTTTGTTATCTTCTGATGGAACTACAGTATTTTCATCATTTTTGTTATTTTCTGTTTGTTCGTTATTATCAACTACTGTTGTTGGTTCATTTTCAGAAGTTGCTGGATTAGTATCTTCTTTATCTGCATTTTTTACAGATGTAGATTTTACATCTCTGTTTTCTGAAGATGGTGTGCTAGTAGAAGTTGGATCTGCACTACTAAAGCTACTTGCAGGACTTTCAATAGTATATCCTTCTCCACCTTCGTCTTCTTCTTGTCTAATATTAAACAAATTTGAAATTTTACTTTTTTCAAGAACTTCTACACTAGAATCTACTCTTGAATCTTTAATTAATTTCAAAATTCCGGCTGTTATAAGTACTGTAGAAATTAACACAATACATAAGCCAATCAATAGTTTTCTTTTTTTGCTACTTTTTACTTTCATTTACTCTCGCCTCTACCTTATAAAAAATTTTTATCTATTTATATAATATCTTATTTTTAGTATTTTGAATATAAAAAACATTTAACAATTTTGTTACATGAGTATTACTTTTCCTCAAAATCTGCTATTTACAATGGGTTGTGAGAAAAAAGTGTATCTTTAAATATTATTTTAATATTTAAAGATACACTTGATTTTTTCTTTTACAATTTAAATCCATATGGAAGTAATTCTTCCATTGTATATTCTTCTACTTTTTTATCATATACAGTATAAATTTTAAAATCTTTATCTACAAATTCACTCATAAATTGTCTACAATATCCACAAGGTAAACATTGTTCTGGAGCTTTATCTTTTGGTCCTCCAATTACAACTATACAATCAAATTCTCTTTCTCCTTCTGATATTGCTTTTGCAAATGCAGTTCTTTCTGCACAAATACTTTGAATTCCTGCGTTTTCAATATTACATCCATAATATCTTTTTCCATTTTTACATCTTAATGCTGCACCAACTGTATAACCTGAATGAGGTGAATAAGCTCTTGCTCTTGCATCTGTTGCAAGCATAATTTCATCTTTTATATTAATCATATGTACCTCCTAATATTTACTAAAAATTTTCCACTTTTAGTTTCTTTTTCTATCCCATCAAAAATAAATTTACCTTTTCCTCTAATTGTTATTATATCATTTATTTCTATTTTTTTAGAATCTTTAAATTCATTAATTGAATTTAAAAACACTCTACCTTCTTCTATGATTTCTGATGCTTTTGTTCTTGAACATTTAACAAGCTCAGACACAAAATTATCTAAACGCATAGATGAAACAATTATATTTAGATTTTCAAATTGATTTTCTATTTTTTCTATATTGTTTATATTTTCAATAGTAATTATAGATTTTTTAAATCTTGTTAAATCTTTTAATCCTTCAAGCAAATAATTTGATACCTCACATAGTGATATAATATCTGCACCACTTTTTGTAACAAGTATATCTCCGAACTTTTCTCTTTTTATACCAAGTTTCATTATTCCACTTAAGAATTCTCTATGTTCATAGCTAATATTATTTGGTAATTTAATTCTTATAACTTCTAATATTTTACTATAATTTTTTTCTACCATACTTAAAGAAAATTTTTCTGGATAAAAAATTACAATATTTCTATCTGCATTTTCTCTTCCACCGTAAATAATCCAATTATTTACCTTTTCTTCTATTAGCATTTTCTTTACTAAACCTATTTCAGAAATATCTAAAAAATCTGTGTATGTAATTTTATTTCTTGTTTTACAAAATTCATATTTATCAATTACTTTAGCTACTAATAATTTGTATTCACTATCTTTATATTTTTCTCTTGATTTTTCAAACATTTTACAATACTTCCTACATCTAAACCATATTTTTCTTCAATTTCATCAACACTTCCATGTTTTATAAACTCATCTGGATAAGCAATTTTTTCTAAATCTGCAATTAATTTATTTTCTAAAATTAATTGTTCTACCTGTTCTCCAAGACCTCCAACTATCGTTCCATCTTCTATTGTAACAATTTTTTTCACTCCCACAATATTTCTTAAAATAGTATCTTTATCAAATGGTTTTAAAAATCTTGCATTTATAATAGTAGATGTTATTCCATCTTTTTTTAATTCTTCAGAAACTTTAACAGCTTTTGAAACCATTTTTCCAATTGCGATAATTGTAATATCTTTTCCTTGCTCTATAACTTCTGCTTTTCCATATTCAATCTCTTCACAATTTTCAAAAGATATTTCTTCTCCTCCACGAGGATATCTAATTAATACTGGTTTATTTAAATTTACTGCAAATTCTAACATATTTTCTAATTCATTAAAATCTTTTGGTGCCATAATATTAAAATTTGGAATTGTATTTGTAAATGCCATATCTAATAATCCTTGATGAGTTTCTCCATCATTTCCAACAATTCCAGCTCTATCAGCACATATTACAACTGGTAAATCTTGAATTGCAACATCATGAACTAATTGATCATATGCTCTTTGTATAAATGAAGAATATAGTGGAACTACTGGAACAAGTCCTGCTTTAGCCATACCTGCTGCTAAACCTACTGCATGTTGCTCTGCTATTCCAACATCAAAAAATCTATTTGGATATTTTTTTGCAAAATCTGTAAGTCCTGTTCCATCTTTCATTGCTGCTGTTATTGCCACAACTTTAGGATTTCCTTTTGCAATTTGAATAAGCTTATCTCCAAAAACTTTAGAGTAATCCTTTTTTCCTTTTCCTAATTTTTCTCCACTTTCGATATTAAATTTTGAAGTACTATGGAATTTATCTGGATTTACTTCTGCTGGTTTATAGCCTTTTCCTTTTTTAGTTAAAACATGAACTAATATTGGACCTTCTTGTTCTTTACAAATTTGCAATATGTTTTCTAATTTTTCTATATTATGACCATCAACTGGACCCAAGTATCTAAAACCAATATCTTCAAAATACATTTTAGGAATTACTAATTGCTTAATTCCTCTTTTGGCTCTTTGTACTAATTTAACAACTTTTTTACCTACAAAAGGTATTTTTCCAATAAGTTTTTTACCTTTTAAACTTGTATTTACATATACGCTTTTAGTTCTTAGTTTTGAAAGCATCATTGATATTCCACCAACATTCTTAGAAATGCTCATCTCATTATCGTTTAAAATAACAATCATATTCGTATTGCTAGAACCAACATCGTTTAATGCCTCTAATGCCATTCCACCAGTTAGGGCTCCATCACCAATAACAGCAATTATTTTATTGTTTTCGCATTTTATATCTCTAGCTCTTGCCATTCCTAATGCTATTGAAATTGATGTACTACTATGACCAGTATTAAAATTGTCGTATACACTTTCTGTAGTTTTTGGAAATCCAGCAATCCCATTCATTTTTCTTAATGAATCTAATTTATTTTTTCTTCCAGTTAAAATTTTATGTACATAAGTTTGATGTCCAACATCCCAAATAATTTTATCAAGTGGTGTATTAAACACTGAATGAAGTGCTATTGTAAGTTCAACAACACCTAAGTTTGATGCTAAATGTCCACCTGTTTCTGATACTGTATTTATTATTTTTTCTCTTATTTCTTTTGCTAAAATTTTTTTATCCTCGATTTTTAAAGGTTTTAAATCTTCTGGATAATCGATTTTCTCTAAAATCATGATTCAACTTCCCCAATTCTAACTACATAATATTAATATTTGTATTAATATTAGTATGATTAAATTTTAAACCATTAGAAACGCCATTAATGATGTTAATAATGGTACAGTTATATTATCTGTTCCTTTTATTGAAACAGCTTCTACAATAGTCATTAATGCTGCAATTAGTATTGATTTTATTGCAACATAATCTGCCATACTATATTGTAAGAATCCTGCTATTATTAATAAAGTTACAAAAAACATAGTACATGACCCAGCAACAGTTTTTCTATTTCCTGCAACTCTATATTCTTTACTTTTAACTGATTGACCAATTACAGCTGCTAATCCATCACCATACCCCATAACTGCAATTCCGCATAATCCAACTAAAGGATTTTTTAATGGACCAAATGTTATTAATGCAAGAACAAATAATGATATTGCATAATATACAGTTCCTAAACTTTCTTTATTTTCTTCACCTTCTTCACGTTCCATAACTTTTATAATATTCATTTTATATGATGCATAATTTATAACGACAAATGCTGCTGGCATTATTGCTGCTGTCCAAGGATTATCAAAAAATACCATTGCAATAATCCACCAATTTGAAAGCATAATATGTATAAATTTTCTACTTGCTTCTTTCCCTGCTTTTTCAAATAATCTTCCAGATACTAAAATAATTCCTATAAATGCAATTGAAACTATTATCCCAAAAATATTATTCATTTTAATTTCTCCTATCTTTGACCAATTGGTCTCATTTTAAGCTATTACATTATACAAAAAAAAGTGCCTAATTTAAAGCACTTTTTTTTATTTTCACATATATTTCACAAACTTCTACAATATTTTTTTGATTTCTTCATGTCTTTTTACTTTTCCTGTTGTAGTTTTTATCATCTCTTCATCTGTTACTATTATATCTCTTATATGTTTATATGGTGGCATGTTTTTATTTATTTCTGCAATATTTTTCTTCATATGATTATATACATCATCTTCTTGAACATATCCCATAATATCTTTTATTACATCTTTATCATAAACAATTTTTACACAAACATCTAAATCTCCATCTGGAGTTGGTCTTCCATAAACCATACTTTCCTTAACTCCTGGTATATGATCAATTAATATTTCTAGTTCTTCTGGGAAAATATTTTTTCCATTTTTTTGAACTATAACATTTTTCTTTCTACCAGTTATATGTAAAAATCCATTTTCTACATATCCTAAATCTCCTGTATGGAACCAATTTCCTTCTGAAAATACTTCTTCTGTTGCACTATTATTTTTATAATATCCAAGCATAACACTTGGTCCTTTTACAACAATTTCTCCAATTCCTTTTTCATCTTTGTTTTCTATTTTTAATTCAAGTGAAGGTAATACTTTTCCAACAGTTCCTATTTTCATAGCATTGTCATTTTCAACTGCTATTACTGGAGATGTTTCTGTTAAACCATATCCTTGATATACTTGCATTCCTATTCCAGATAAAGATTTTGCAAGTTCCTCATCCATTGCTGCAGCTCCACTTACTATTAATCTGATATTTCCACCAAGAGCTTCGTGTATATCTTTAAACACTTTTCTTTTCATTTTTATATGTACTTTATCTAAAACATTTGTAAGTTTTATCATATTATTTACAAGTTTTAATTTTCCTTGTTTTTCAACATTTTTCATTATTCTTTTATAAATGCTTTCTAATATTAAAGGAACACAAACTAATACTGTTGGTTTATATTCACAAAGGTTTTGTTGAATATATTTTAGACCATCACAGAAACACATAAATCCACCAATGTATACAACAACATGATTTATTGTTGATTGGAATGTATGATGAAATGGTAATAATGCAAGCATACCATCATTTTCATCAAATTTTATAACTTTATTTAAATCCATAACATTAGTGCATACATTTCTTTGAGAAAGCATTACAGCCTTTGAAATTGATGTTGTTCCAGATGTAAATAACATTATAGTCATTTTATCTGGATCTATTTTACTATCTAAATGGCTTGTATCACCTTTTTCTAATAGTTCATTTCCTTTTTCAATTAATTTTTTATAAGAAAGAATTCCATCTGTATCCTCTTCAAACTCAAAACAAATAAATTTTTCAATTGATGATAATTTATTATCTCTTATTTTTTTCATTACATCTAAATATTTTTCTTCAAAAAATATAGCTTTTGCTTCACTACGTTCTGCAAGTGAAATTATTTCATTATCTGGCAAAGATTTATCTAAAGGAACTATTACTTTATCTCCTGTTGTTACAGCATAATAAACTACATTCCATTCGTATCTATCCTTTGCAATTAATGCAATATTTTCATCATTTTTTATTCCTAAATCATTTAAAGCTGTTCCAATGCAATCAATTTCATGCTTAAATTCTTTATAACTCATTGTATAAAATTCTGGTGTTTCACCTTTTTTATACATTCTTTTCTTAAATTTAAATGCTGGTCTATCTCCATATAGCTCTACTGTTTGATTTAGTAAATCTTTAAAATCTGTAATATTTCTTACATTTTCATAATATTTTTCCTTCATTTAAATCCTCCAATTTAAAATATACATTTATATTATATACTTAATGTAAAAAAATTTCTAGTAGAACAAGTGGTCAGTTTTTAATTTATCTTTACAATCTAAATATACATTTTTTTCAATCCATTTTTTCTTTTCTTCTATATTGTTTCTTATTTCGCTTGCACTAATAGGAACTGTTTTCCTTTCACTATCAACTCTTCTGTCTACAATATTCATATATTCTGCAACACTTTTTCCATATTTCTCACTACTATAAAAATGAGTTGGTTTTTCATTTTTCATAATTTCAGTTAAATATTTCATTTGAATATTTACACTATCTTTATCTAATCCATATTGTGATGGTGGATTATGTGCAAATTTTATTTCGACATTTGGATATTTTTCTTTTATCCATTCTGCTCTTTGTGCTGCACAAATATCTATAACATCTGTATCATAAACTACAACAATTAACTTGTCCATTTCTTTTAAAGCTGTTTCAATTAAGTATTCGTGTCCTTTATGAAATGGAGCAAATTTTCCTATTGTAAATCCAATTTTTTCTTTATTTTTATTTTCCATATAAAACTCCACTATAATTCTAAAAAGAATTAGTATTTGAATTTATTCGTATCTTAAAGCATCTATAGGATTCATCTTCGCAGCCTTATTTGCTGGATAATATCCGAAAAATACTCCTATTGACATAGAGAATATTAAAGATACTATAATTCCTGAAATTGATGGTTTGGCAGGATATCCTAATAAGTTTGATGCTAGAATTCCACCACCAACTCCTAAAACTACTCCAATTGCTCCACCTATTAAGCAAATTATCATAGCTTCTACAATAAATTGTGTTCTAATAGATGAATTTTGTGCACCTAGTGCCTTTCTTGTTCCTATTTCCCTTGTTCTTTCAGTAATAGAAACAAGCATTATATTCATAACTCCAATTCCACCAACAATTAATGCAATTCCTGCAACTATTGATATAGCAAGAGTAATTGTTGAAAGCATATCTGTAAGCATTGTTACCATAGATCCCATTGTAATAGCTTTTACTTCAAAATTTCTATTTGATTTATAATATGGTTCAAAAAAATCTTGTATTTTTTTAGCTAAAACATCTGCATCTACACCAACAGAAGTAATTACTTGAATATATTCATACTTACCTTTTTCGTGATCAATATTCATAGCATTTTTTAATGGAACATAAAGATTAGTTGCAGCATTTTCTCCTCCCATACTAATTCCCATCATAGCCATGTTTTGATTCTCATAAACACCTATAATTGTATAATTTTGTATTTTTCCATTTACGCTAACTTCAATCTCACTTCCAATTGCTTTATCTACATTTCCATCAAATAATTTATTAACTAATTTATCTGATGCAACTGCAACATTTCTCATTTCTGTATAATCTACTTCTGAAAACATTCTTCCACCAAGCATAGTTAATTTATTAGTAATAAAGTATCCAGCAGTATTTCCAGATAAAGATATATTAGCAGATTTATTTTCTTTTACAGCTGTACCATTGCCTGCCATGTACTGTATATTTATTGCATATATTTCATCTTTAAATTTTTCTGTCATTTCTTTTATCATTTCATCTGTTATGTAATCACTATCTGAGATGTTATATCCACTAGTTGCAAGTTTTCCATATGTTGCACCATCTATTAATTTACTTTTCTCAGCATCCTCATTTTTAGCATTTAACATTACATATACATCATTAGCCCCCATTGATTGCATATTTTCAGACACTGAAAGTGTAAGTGAATCTCCAACAGTTATGATTGCTATAACAGAACCAATACCTATTATAATTCCAAGCATAGTAAGCAAGGCTCTCATTTTATTTGAAAGAAGACTATTTATAGCAAGTATAATATTCTCTATTAAAAGCATTATTCCTCGCCCCCTTCTTTTTTCTTTGTTTCTTCATCAATAGTTTGAGTGTTTTCAGTTTCTACATTTTCTTGTGTTTCATCGTTTCCACTCATTATTTTTCTATTTTTAGCAATATTTTTTTCTTTGTTTTCACTATTATTTTTTACACTAATAATTTTTCCATCTCTTATTGAAATAATTCTATCTGTCTCTCCAGCTAATTCATTTGAGTGAGTAATTAATACTATTGTTTTCTTTTTTTCTTTATTTAGTTTATGGAATAAGTCCATAACTAATCTACCTGTTTTTGAATCTAAAGCTCCAGTTGGTTCATCTGCCAAAATAATAGCTGGGTCATTAGCCATCGCTCTGGCAATGGCTACCCTTTGTTTTTGACCACCAGATAGTTCCTCTGGTAAATGTTTTGCTCTATCTTCCATTTCAACTAATTCTAATAATTCTTTAGAACGCTTTATTCTTTCTGAGCGTTCTACTCCTGCATATAACATTGGTAATTCAACATTTTTTAATGCATTTGTTTTTGATATTAAATTATACGTTTGAAAAACAAATCCTATTTTTTGATTTCTTATATTTGCAAGTTCTTTTTCTTCTGCTTCTCCAACGTCTATTCCATCTAAAATATATGTTCCAGATGTTGGTCTATCTAATACTCCTATTGTATTCATTAAAGTAGATTTTCCAGAGCCAGAAGGTCCAACAATTGAAACAAATTCACCTTCTTCTACCTCTAAAGATATTCCATGTAATATCTCTAATTCATTTGGCTCTCCAACATAAAACTTTTTAACTATATTTTCTAATTTTATAATTGAACTCATTATTTTTTGTTCCCTTCTAGATTCCTGCGTCTGCTCCCATCATTTCTATTAAAGCTTCCATAGAATCTGATGCTTCAACTTTTGGAAGAATAACTTTCATACCTTCTTTTAAACCTTCAGATTTAACTTCTGTATAATAAGTTCCTTCTATTCCAGTAATTACATTTATCTCTTCTTTCTCTTCTCCATTTTCATCTTTGGCAATTTCTATATAATGTGTACCATCTTCTCTTTCATAAATAGCATTATAAGGTACTGCCCAAACATTTTCTTCCATTTCTGTAATAATACTTAATTTTGCATTCATACCTAAACGTAATCTATCATTTTGAGAATTTAATGAAATTTCTATTTTATATGTAGCACTTGTGCCTGTACTTGCTGTGCTCATACTGCTCATTCCAGCAACATTATTATTAGTTGCACTTGAAGCAACATATGTAATTCTTCCTTCTAATTCCTCTTCCCTTGTAGCATCTGTTTTTATTAATACTTTCATACCAACTTCTATATCTGGTATATCGTATTCGTCTATTTCTGCTTCGATAATAAATTCTTCTGTTCCTTCTATTGTAGCAATTGTTGTACCTGTATATAAATCACCTTTTTTTACATTAACTTCTGTAACAGTTCCTGCTACAGTTGATTTTACTGTTCCATCTTCAATTTGGTCTTTATAAGCATTTATTTGTGCAGCACCTGCAAGAGAACTTGAATTTGCAGCTAATTGTGAATTTGTTAAGTTATCTCTCATTGAAGCAATTGTACTATCTGATGTAGATACAACACTATTATGTGCAGTTACCATTTTATCGTAAGTTGCTTTTAATTGAGATATGCTAGGCTCTACTTGTGCTTTTTGAGCTTGCAGGCTTGCCACTTCACTTGTTAAGGAATTATATTTATTTTGAATTTCATTTGCTTGATTATATGAAGTTTCAGCAGTATTTAATAAATTTTTTGCACTATCCATATTCATTTGACTTGCATTAAGTTCAACAGTTAATTGAACAATTTTGCTATCTATTGTTGTATCTTCTGAATTTTGTTCTTTAAGTGATTTTAAATATTCAAGTTCATTAGATTTAGATTGATATTCATTTGTTGCCTGTATATAAGCATTTTTCTTAGAATCGTAATCTGCTTTTAATGTTTGATATCCACTTAAAGCTTGACTATTTACTTGTGAATAGTTTTTTAATTCGTTTTGTTTTTGATTTAAACTTGAATTTATATTATTTAATTGATTAACTGCACTATCATATGCTGATTTTGCATTATTTAAATCTTGCTGACTACTTGCAACTTGAGTATCTTTATTTGCAATTGCATCATTTAAACTTCTTTGTGCTGATTGAACACCTAAATTTGCTTGTGCTTGACTTGTACTTTGACTTGCTTGTGCAATACTTAAGTTTTCTTGAATATTTGATGTATCAAATGTACAAATTACATCTCCAACATTTACTTTATCACCCTTTTTTACATTTACAGATTTTATTTCAGAACCTGTAAGTGTTGCAACTACATTTTTAGTATTAGTAGAATTTATTGTACCTGTTGCACTTATGCTCTTGGCAATTGTTCTTTTTTCAATTGTTTCTATTTCAGCTTTTGTAACATTTTCTTGATTATTTTTACTAAAATTTGTAAAAATAAAAACAGCAATAATAACAACTATTATGCTAATAATTATTTTCTTTTTTGTGATTTTTCTTTTCTTTTTCATAACTACTTCTCCTTTAAAACTTTGAAATTATATCACATTTCTACTAAAAAATCTATAAATTAATATAAAATTAATATCTTAATATTTCCTTAAAAAATAACTATTTTAAAAAATTCACATGTGTTTATCGTCTTATCTTTTGTAACACAATTTTAACATTATTGTTATATTTATTTTTTTATCACTGTGATATAATAATTTTATTATAAAAGGCAAATTAATATCTTTATGGTTTTTAACTAGATAATTTGTTAATTTCAAGGAGGATCTAAAATGCTAGATATGCCTAAATTAAAATTTGATAAAAGTATAAAATATTTAAAGGCACAAATTGATATTCAAAAAAATAACAAGAATTTAATATTAGATATAATTTCAAATATTGGACTAATATTAAACAATTCTTCTGAAAAAAATTCTGGAGAATTGCAATCTGTTCTAGATACAGCAAATAATTTCTTACAAAATATCTCAAGTAACATAACAGCTTTAGAACAATTAGATTTAGAAATTACAAATATTACTTCAGATTTAAACGAAATCGTATCTTCACACAATAATGGTTCAAAAACTAAAGAATATTATATTGCTGCTTTTTCTAATATAAAAAATAATATTGTCCAATATACACATAATTTCCAAAACATGGAAAACAAATTAGATATTGATAATAATGAATTTAATAATTTTATAAAAGATAATGACTTTAAATATACATTTAATGCTGTAAATAACCAATCTGAAAATACATATGAACTTGCAAGTTTTTCTATAAATAATAACACAACTTCTATTTCAGCAGATTTAGAAACTTCAAATGTTGTAGATGATGATATTATCGACAATGGAGTTGAAGAAGCTTTAGCTGAAAACGTTGTAGAAGAGTCTACTACTACTACTACTATTGAAGAACCAATTGAAACACCAGTAGCACAAGAACCTGTTGTTGAAAATAATATAGATGAACTTACTAACAATATTAAAGCACTTCTTGTAGATTTCTCAGATAACAAAATTTCAGAATCTGAATTTAATAATTCTATTTTAGAATTAAAATCTCGTATTTCTTCTAATAATAAAGGTTCTGTAGCTGATGAGCAATCTGTTAAAGAAGAAATAGAAGAAATATCTGTAGAAGATATGTTTGCAGAAGATGATCAACAAGTTTTAGATGAAACTGTTAATAATAACGAACCAGAAGTTTCTCCTGCTGAAAATATTGATACTGTTGCCCAAGATGTTGTAGCACCTACTGCTGAAGTTTTAGAAGAAAACGAAGTTGAAGATTCTATAATAGAGACATCTATTGACCACTCTATAACTTCTATAGTAGAAAATCAACAACAACACATTGAAGATAGACACCACTCTATTGAAGAATTAATTGAAAAAATTAAAAGCGCAGAAGATAAAAATAAAACATTAGTAATTTCAGAAAAAACTAATAAAGTTTATTTACCTTATAGAATTTCTGAATTACAAAATTATATGGAATATTATCCAAAAGCATATAAATCTTTATCAGATGTTGTAGAACAAGAATTTATAATAGATTTAGATACATTTGCAAGACATCCTTCAAAAGCAAGATTTTCTGAAACATATAATTTAGTAAGAAATCGTTCTGGAAAATCTGTTTTAAAAGCTTTATCTTATGCAATAAAATTAAGAAATAAAAGAAGCATAGATCCTGCTGTTATAGCAGCTTGCAAAAATGAATACGAATTACATTGTTACCTATATTGTATAGAACAACACAAAATAGATTCTTTTAAATTTTTCAATATTGTATATGATGTTAGTTTATTTTAAACAAAAATCAAAACCCAATTTTAACCAATTGGGTTTTTTTATTTTATCTTATAAAATTATACAAATTAATCCTCCACTACCTTCATTTACAATTCTTTCTAATGTTTCTTGAAGTTTCATTTGAGCCTCTTCTGGCATTTTTGCTAATTTATTTTGTAATCCTTCATTAATTAATTCATGTAAGCTTTTTCCAAATATATTTGAATTCCAAATTTCTTTTGGATCATTTTCAAAATCTGAAAGTAAATATTTTACTAAATCTTCGGATTGCTTTTCACTTCCAACTATAGGAGAAATTTCTGTTTCTGTATTTATTTTTATCATATGAATTGATGGAGCTTTTGCCTTCAATTTTACACCATATTTTGAACCTTGTTTTACAATTTCTGGTTCATCCAAAATTAAATCTTCTATTCCTGGTGTAACAATTCCATATCCTTTTTGATTAACTTCATGTATCGCATAAGACATTTTATCATATTCTGTTTTAATTTTTGCAAAATTTGAAATACAAGAAAATAACTCTCCCTCATTTTTTATAGCCACTCCTGTAATTGTACTTAGCATATTATAAAATAAAGATTCATTTAATTCTGCCTTTACACTTACAACACCTCTTCCTAAATCAATTTCTTCTATAGAGGCTTTATTTATTTCGTTACATTCTTCAAGTTTTGTATAACATTCATTAACATCTTTTAATCTTTTTGTATTTTCAAATGTTTTCTTAACACTATTAAATAAAGATACTTTTAATTCATTATCAAAATCTAAACCATCTATCCATCTTGGAAATTTTACTTCTATATTTTCAATCATAAATTCATATAATAATTTTGAAAATATTAAATTTATATCTTCCAAATTTAAATTTAAGCAGTTAACTGGAACTACAGTTGTTCCATACTTATTTGATAAATCATTTGCCATACTAATACTATATGGATCATTTGGATTTTGGCAATTCATAAGCATTATAAAAGGCTTATTTAATTCTTGAAGTTCTCTTACTACCCTTTCTTCTGCAAAAATATAATCTTCTCTTGGAATATCTGTAATTGTTCCATCTGTTGTTATAATAATTCCAACTGTTGAATGTTCTACAATTACTTTTTTAGTTCCAAGTTCAGCAGCAGTTTCAAAAGGAATTTCATTTTCTGACCATGGTGTTTTTACCATTCTTGGCAAATCATCTTCTAAATATCCTATTGCATTATTAACTAAATATCCAACACAATCTACTAATCTTGTTTTCATTTTAACATTGCCATTTAAACTAATTTCAACTGCTTCATTGGGAATAAATTTAGGCTCAGTTGTCATTATTGTTCTTCCACTTGCACTTTGTGGTAATTCATCTATTGCCCTTTCCTTTTTATATTCATTATCAATATTAGGCAAAACTAATAATTCCATAAACTTTTTTATAAAAGTTGATTTTCCAGTTCTTACTGGTCCAACTACTCCTATGTAAATGTCTCCATCAGTTCTTTGAGCTATATCTTGATATATTTCAAAATTCTCCATAAAAAATATCCTCCTATAAATTTGTACACATCATCTTTTACTAATTTATATTTGGATATTTAAAATTTATGACAATTTATTTTACAAACTGTTAATATTTTATCTGTTATAGTTTGTGTCTTTTACTAATATATAAAACTCTCCTTTGCTTGTATCTAGTTCGTCTATATGATTCTTAAACACATTAATATTATCTATATTATTTGGTTTATTTAATTGTTTTTCTTGATAAATACTTACTATTTCTCCCTTTTCATTTTTTATAATATTTAAAAACTCTAACTCTGAATTTTGGAAATTATATGTATTTAAAATAGAAAATTTATCACTTTCTATAACATCATTTTTTACTAATTCGCTTTCCGCATTAAACTTTTGATATACAATTGCTTTCCAATATGAATTGTTATAATAATAGTAATAATCATATGTTTGTTTATTAATATTATATGTATCTAAATAGAATTTAAAATCATTAAAACCAATATTAACTGAACGCAAATCTTCATTTACATCAACAATAATATTATTTTGTAATTCATAATTTTTATTTATAGAACATTGATATATTTTTCCATTTATTTCACTATAAGATCCTGTTCCAACTGTTTTTAATTCGTTTACATTATATATAGGAATAACAGTATCACTTTCTGCATATAAATTTTGTTTTACTTCATTTTCGTTCTTAGAATAAATTTGTTTAAGTTCTATATCTTTTGAAATTTGAATTTTTTCTTTATCACTAATTATTGAATAAACACTTAAAGCAAATACTAATAAAAAAAGCATTATAAATAGTACAATTAGCGATATTATTCCATTTTCATTTCTCATTTTTTCCTCTTTTCTAATTAATTATATTATAAATAAAAACAATTTGTAAAGTAAGACAGAATATTTAGAAAAAAATTGTAAATAATAGATAAAAATACAAATTGGAGAATCAAATGAAAAAAAATTTTTTTAATAATTTATTTGAATATAAAGAAAATGATGATTATGAGTTTATCCTACCCAAAACTGCAAATAACATAGATCAAAAAGAATTTGAAAAAAAAGATGCAAAAACTGTCTCTTCAAAATTACAAAATAATATAGATTACTTAAAAGTAAAATTTAATATGTTAATTAATAGTGATATAAAAATTAAAGAATTTACAATAAATATAAAGCCAAAGAAATATTCTGCATTTATTATTTATATAGATGGAATGGTAAGTGATGATGCAATAAATGATTTTATATTAAAACCTCTTTTTCTAAAAAATTCTATAAAAATGAAAGCAGAAAGTCCAGAATTAATCCAGAAAAAACTTTTAAATTTCAATTTAGAAAAATTTTTATATGCTAATCTTATACCACAAAATAGTGTAATTCCCGAAAAAGAATTCGAAAAAATAGTTGATAACATAAATGCTGGTTTTTGTGTTTTATTTGTAGATACTTTAGATACCGCATTTGCTGTTGAAACAAAAGGATTTAAAGGAAGAAGTGTTGCCGAACCCGTTATAGAAACTGTTATAAAAGGTTCACATGAAGCATTTGTAGAAAACTTAAGAACAAACACTTCTATGCTTAGAAAAATTATAAATAATGAAAAATTAATAATAGAAGAAACATCGGTAGGTTCTATTACCGCTACAAAGGTTTCAATATGCTACATGAAAGATATAGCCAATGAAGATTTAGTTGCAGAAGCAAAATTTAGAATTCGAAATTTAGAAATTGATTCACTTCTATCTTCTGGTCAATTAGAACAATTTATAAAGGATTCTGCAACAACAGCATTTCCACAAACAATTTCAACAGAAAGACCTGATAAAACTTGTAATTACCTTTTAGAAGGACGTGTAGCTATTTTAGTAAATGGATCTCCATTTTCTATAATTTTACCAGCAGTTTTAGTAGATTTTTTATACTCACCAGAAGATGTAAACTTAAATTATAATTATACAAATTTTTTAAGAGCTTTAAGGTCATTTGCCTTATGTAGTGCACTATTACTTCCTGGATTATATATTGCAATAACAACATATCATTGTGAATTACTTCCTTCTGAATTACTATTTGCAATTATTGCTGCAAGAGAAGCAATTCCATTTCCAATATTTTTTGAAATTATAATAATGGAACTTTCTTTTGAATTAATTCAAGAAGCAAGTATTAGAGTTCCTTCTTCTTTTAGTACTACTGTACGGAATAATTGGTGCATTAATTTTAGGTGATGCAGCAGTATCTGCAAGTATTGTAAGTCCTATTCTTATAATTATAGTTGCATTTACTGGAATTTCAGCTTTTGCGATACCAGATAATTCTCTTAGATTTTCAATAAGAATGTTTAGATTTATGTATACAGTTTTAGGATATTTAGCTGGTTTTTTAGGAATAGCATTTGGATTTTTTGTTCATTTTTTACTAACATCAACAAAAACATCTTTTGGTGTTCCATTTTTTGCACCATATATACCTTATGGTGATATTAGTGAAAATGAAAATTTATATATAAAACCTGTTTGGAAACGTGAAAGAAGAAATAAAAATATAAATACTAAAAAGCCTGCCTCAGAAAAACATATAAGTATGCCTTGGAGGAAAAATGGAAAATAATTTTAAACTAAAAAAATATCAAGCAATTGCATTGATTATAATAATAATGATAAATAAACTTATATTAAATGTTCCATTTTATATTGTTGATTTAGTAGGAAATGGTGCAATTGTTAATATAATATATATTTCTATAATAGATTTTATTGGTCTTTTGATAATAATAAAATTATTTGAAAAGTTTGAAGGTAAAGATATCCTTGATATTTCTGAATTTGTTGGAACTTCAAAATTAAAAGTAGTAATTGGAATACTAAGTATAGCTTTATTATTTTCAGTTGCTTTTATAACAATAATAGATTTTTCCAATGTTTTGCATACAATATATTTTTCTGGATTCCCTATTATTTATATTTTAATATTTTTTATTGTAGGAATACTAATTGCAAATTTAATTAATTTTCAAGCAATATCAAATGTAATTTCATTTATAGCTCCCTTTGCTATAGCCAGTATTTTAATAACATTTTTTGCACGAATTGGAGATTTTGATGTAACTAATTTAACACCAATCTTAGGTGAAAATTATCATACTACTTTTGTTATGGGACTACTTAATACCTTTGCTATGTATTTTATTGTTTACATCTATTTTCTAAAACCATTATTACAAAATGAAACTGAATTCAAAAAGATATCTATAATATCTTACATTATTTCAGTTATAATGCTACTTTTAACAGTTGTACCAATACTTACACTATTTAATACTGCAGATGGAAATGAACCTATAAATTCACTTTTTCTTTTAGCAAGACAAATTGAATTTGGTAATTTTATTCAACGTGTTGATGCTATTTTCATACTTCTTTGGATATTATCTATATATGCATATTTGAGCTTTGTAATTTTTTTAATAAACAGAATAATAAAGAAAATCACAAATATATCTAATGAAAAAATGCTTTCATTTTCTACATGTAGTATATTATTTGGTCTTGCTCTTATTCCACTGAATATGTCACATATTCATTTTATTGAAGATACAGTATACAGGTTTATGGTTATTGGATTTATATTTGGAATCGGTATCTTGCTTTTAATTTGGGCAAATATAAAATACAGAAAGGAAAACTTACATGATAAAAAATAAAATAATATGTATTTTTTTATTAACATTAATTTTATTAACTTTTACTGGATGTAGTTCTCAAAATACTGGGATAGATAATTACTATTTTGTTGTATCTCTTGGTATTGATAAAACTGAAAATGACAATTTAAAAGTAAGTATTCAAATTCCTGCCTCTTCAAGTTCATCTGAAGGTTCTGGATCATCACAAGCAAGCTCTGCAAATATTTATACAGTTGAAGCAAAAACTATTGATGAAGCATTTATAATTTTAGATAATTACTTAAATAAAAAAATAAACTTATCTCATTGCTCTGCTCTTGTATTCTCAGAAGAGCTAGCCAAACAAGGTATTAAGGAATTCATTTATACATTAAGTAATAATACTGAACTTAGACACACTTGTCAATTAGTTATAAGCTCAACAACAGCTTATGAAGTTTTAGAAAAAGTATCTAATTCTGAAGAATCTTTTTCATCAAAATTATTTGATTATTTAACAACAAGTAGTGATTATACTGGACTTACTATTAGTTCAACATTTGGAGACTTTTTCCAGAATTTGCATGATGATAACATCCAACCAACTGCTATTTATACTATTTTCTTCGAAGATACTGTTCAATCTTCTGGTATAGCTTTATTTAAAGACGAATTCATGGTTACACATGTAGATTCATTATCCACTCTTGCACATTCTATATGCACAAATAAACTAGAATCTGCAACTATAACTCTTGATAATCCTTTTGATGAAGGCAGATATGTTGATTTAGATATAGAATTATATAAAAAAACCGAAGTTGCTATTAACATGATTAATGGGACTCCATATATTCAATTAGATGTTTACCCAAAAGGTGCTATTAGAAGCTCTGGAAGTGTTTTTAACTATATAAATAATGATAATATTACCAAACTCGAAGAAGCTACAAATAGTTATTTGAAGAATATTGTTACAGATTATTTGTACAATATTACTAAAGATTATAATACCGATGTTATTGGATTTAAAGGTATTGCACAAGCTAAATATCTTACAGAGGATGAGTTTGATAAAATTCATTGGAATGATGTGTTTCAAGATTCATTCTTTAATGTAAATGTGAAAAGTGAGATTAATTCTAGTAATTTATTTAATAAAGAATAAAATTTTATTTGTGTGAGTAAATAGTTTAATATTAAATTTATACAATTTAATATTATCAATTAACTATTAGTAGTATTTTTAATAATATATTTTATTCATTATGAATTCTCGGTATTCCGTCGTATTTTACATTCGAATTCTTCACTCATAAATTATATTATTAAAAATACTTTCTAATTAGCAAATTATTATTAAATTATGAAACTTCAAAAACTCAGAATATTCAGTTGTTATCTTGTATAAACGTTTTTTAGTACTAATTTAATATGCTTAGAAATAATATATAATTTTTTAAAAGTTCGGGGCCTTAATGGCGGGCACCAATTTTGCTGAAGAATTCAGCAAATATTGGGCAAAACTTTTAAAAAATTCATATATTACTTCTAAGCAAAACTATTTTAATAAAAACATTCACACAAATAACAATTTATATTATTAAGGAGATAAATCATATGAAATTTTTATTTACTTTTATTTTATTAATTGGTTTCTTGAAATCATTTTACTATGGACTTTTTGAAATTAAAGAAAAAGAGAATAAGCCTGGTGGAATTGCAGTTATATTTTTAGCAATTCTTGGACTTAGTCTCCCTACTGTTTTACTATTTGTATTATATTAGTCTTTTTTTACTTTAATTTCTAGTAATTTTTCTTTTAATTCATTTTCGATATTAACAAGCTCTTTTTCTGCTTCTATTCTCTTTGCTCTTCCTGCTTCATGAATTTCAAGAACTTTGTCTAATGTTTCGATTATATCTTTATTTGTTTGTTGTAATGTTTCTACATTTACTATTGCTTTTTCTGATTCTTCTGCAATTTCAATAGTACCTTGTTTTAACATTTCACTATTTTTCTTTAACATTTCATTAGTTGTATCTGTTACAGATTTTTGAACTTCTAATGCACTTTTTGAATTAGCTAGTCCTAAAGCAATAACAATTTGATTTTTCCAAAGTGGAATTGTATTTATTAATGAACTTTGAATTTTTTCTACTAATTCACTATCATTATTTTGAATTAATCTTATTTGTGGTGCCATTTGAATTGAAATAATTCTTGTTGTTTTTAAATCATATATTTTCTTTTCAAACCTGTTAATCATATTTACCATATCATTTGCCTTTTGAGCATCTGCTTGATCACCAGATTCTTGAGCTTTCTTTTGTAATTCTGGTAAAACTACATTTCTTAATTCTTCTAGTTTTTTCTCACCAGCTATAATATATAATGAAATTTCTTTAAAATATTCTAAGTTTTTATCATACATTGTATCAAAAATTGTAATATCTTTTAGCATTCTTATTTTTTGTGTTTCTAATTGTTTTTCTATTTTATCAACATTATGAGCAACTTGATCATATTTTGCTATCATTTTTTCAATTTGTTTTTTTGCATTAAAGAATAATGCTTTTAATCCTTTTGGACTCATTGTTTCTGGCACATCTGTATCAAAATTTTTAACTTGTACTACTAAATCTGTTAATAATTCTCCTACTTCTCCTGCATTTTTTGTTTTAACACTATTTAATACACTATCTGAAAATTCTGAAATTTTATTTTGTGCTGATGCTCCAAATTGTAAAACATGTGCCATATCTGTTACATCTATTTTTGTGCAAAATTCATCAATAGCTTCTTTTTCTTCTTTTGTAAGTAATTCATAATTTAATGAACTTTCAACTTTTTCATCTGTAACTTTTTCACCAGTTAAAATCTCCTTTTCTATTTTTTCAGATGCCATTTTTGGCTCTACTCTTAGTTCTAATGCTTCACTCATTATTTTTTCCTCCATATTTTATTTATAACTTATGATTAATTGCCTAAATATTCTATTAATCTATCATACATAGACATTTTTAAACTTGAAACTGTTTTTGTTATTGTTTGTGGAATACCTGAAATTCCAACTTTTGAAACATCATAATTTCCTACTCCAACACCTGTTCTAAATCCATATTTTTCCCATGCAATTTGACAAATTTCTGGATCTTCAAAAACTTCATTATATAAATTTCCATTCTCTGTAAATGTTGCTATACAATGTGAATTCCATATTGTTGGAGATGGATATAAAATTCTTATATGCTCTTTTACTTGATCAAATCCAGATGGATTTGATGTTGCAAATTCTATTATTGATTTTTCATAATCAACAATCATAGGTTCTCCACCCATTCCTGTTTTTAAATATCTTTCAAATAAATCTGCTGGTGTATTATTCATATATCCAGATTTCTCATAGAATTCTTTTAGTTTAGGTAAATTTTCCTCTAAATTATTATCTGTAACACTTCCACCACTCATAATAGAAAGCAATAAACCATAGTAAGTTGCTCCTGGTGATGATGTAACTGGATCTGTAGATGCTATATTAATATTTCCATATAGCATATCTAAACCAATATCTGACCATTTCTTACCTTCTAAAATATATGTTAATAGCTTATCCATATCTGTAATATAGTATGTTCCATTTTCCTCTGTAACTATGTTTTCAGCAACTAATGCGTCTACTATTGTATCCCAGCTATAAATTACTATAGGTGTATTTAATGTTAATCCACCTTCTAGTACTGTATTTCTATCTGCTTCACCTTTAGATTTATCTGGTGCTAATCTATAATAATCTAAAAATCTTTGATCTGAGCAAAACATTAAATCATAATTTGAGCCATCTTTTCTAACTAATGGTTCTTTTACAATTTTTCCATTACTCCATGAATCATATATTGGCTTTATACCATATTTATCTTTCATTATATCATTAACACGCTCATCTGTAATAAAATCCTCTTTTCCGCCACCAACAGCAATTGTTATATCTGTATAAAATCCTGTATCATCTATTGGTTCGATATGAGTACTACCATTCATCATAATCCCTTTTATTCCAATCATTAAAATTATTAAAACAACTAATATTACTATTCCTATAACCTTTTTATTCACTTTTGGAACCTCCTTTTACTTTAAGTTAAAATCTTTGTTAGGATCGTACCCTTCAGATTTTAACATTGCTTCGAAAACTTTTATTTCTGCGTCTGTATCAATAATTTCAGATTGAAATAAATTTGATAATTGTATTTTTAAAGACTGATTTATTTTTATAATCATTTGCTTTGTATTTTCCATAGATTTATTTATTTCTTTTGTATTTAAATATTGATTTTCCATATTATCATAAGTAATTAATAATTTTAATGTTGTTGGTAAATAATAATTTAAAAAATTTTGTGCTTTATTTAATTTTGATGGATTTTTAGAAATCTCATCTATTATTTTTGCTGATGTATCATGAATTTCATTAATATTTTGAACTAATTCCTTATCATCAATTTTATTCATTACTTCATATATTTTCGCATTTTGTTTTTTAGCTGTATTTAAAATATCATAAAAATTTTGAGTACTATCAATTTTTATATTATTATTAGAATCTGATAACAATAAATTTCCTGCTCCATATGCAATTGCTGCAATTCCTAAAGATGGTAATATAGATAAATTTAATGCTAAATATGGTATCGCAAAAAATGTACCACCTATTAAAGCAGAAATTATAGGCTTTTTACTATTCTCATTTTTACTCATTTTAATTGTATCCTCTCACCTCTTTAAATGCTTTTAACAAATCACTTTTTCCATCAAATATTTTTCCATTTGTTAAATCTGCAATATTTTGCAATTCATATTCATATGCTGCTCCAAACATAATTGAGTATATTGGTATTTGTTTATTTATTCTTTTATAATAATTTGAGAAAGAATTATAATTTCCCATATTTGATTGTCCATCTGTCATTAAAACAATTGAAACATTATATTTTTCTAAATCTTCAGCATTCAATATTTGCAGAGCTTCTATTGATGTATCATATATATTTGTTGAGCCTCTTGGAGTTTGATTTTTTATTTTTGTTATTAAGTCTGAAATCGTAAAACCTTCATCTGTGCTCCATGTTGCTAAGACATTTGAACTAAATGGTATTATTGTTATTTTATCGTTTTCAGTAAATTGTAATAAGTCCTTTTTAGCTAAGTTTTCATCTAATATATAGTTCATAGCATCTACTAATTGAGCATTTCCGTCGTCTTTCATACTTCCAGAATAATCTAAACAAAATATTGTATGAACAGGTTTTCTAAGTTCAGCCTGATACATAGCAAGAGCATCTTGTATAACTGTTGTACTTGGGAATTTTATTGGTACTATATATCTGCCCGTATCTATTCCCCAATTTTGATTAAAAATCTTTTTATCGGCTTTTGAGTTTACTCCCCCAAACCATGTTCTTCTTCCGAGTTTTTCAAGTTCTTTTTGTCCTTCAGTTCCTACAATGTAACTTTGTATTTTTTCAAATTGTTCTTTTTTACTATTTATTCCATTATCTATATATGCAAATGGTGAATCTGAAATTGATACACCATCAACTGGATAAAGTGCATACAATGTTTCTAAATTATTTTGCTCCAATTGTTTATTTATATTTATTATTGATGATTCATATGTTACTACTGCTTCATAAGAACCATTTATAAATAATTCTTCCAAAAACTCTTCACTTCCAGATGATCTTTCAAGGCCTTCAAAAAGTGACCTTAATTCTTTTTTTACATTTTCATTTTGAATATTTTCCAATTTTAAAACTTCTGGACTACCAGCTATTGAAGATAATAATCCTAAATATGCTGTTGCACCAGAATTTGTTTGAGTTGGATTTGACATACTAAATTTTAAATTTCCAGCTTTTATTGCATCTACTATGTCTTTTGTATAAATTTCTTTATTTTTAAACCCTAGTTCTTCTGCTTTTGAATCTTTTATTGCAAAAACTACAGGATTTATACTTGTTGATTTTGAATTTGAAACAGTAACATTGCTATTTAACATGTATAGCCATATTGAATTTGAACACCATACTGCATCATACTCTTCACCAGCATTTAATTTTTCCATAATATCTAATGTACCCGCATAATCAAAAGAAACTTGAATTCCATATTGTCTTGCATATTGCTCTATTGCTTCTTCCATGTCTTTATTTTCTGAACTAGATATTATTCTAAATGTATCATTTATCATACTATTGTCGATTTTACTTACAATTGTTGATTCTTCTGACATACCTTGAGCTGCTATTATTATACATCCTATTAATATAATAAACAGTGGAATTATTATACTATTTAAACTTTTTTGTTGTTCCAACTCTAGAATCCTCCAAAAATTAATTTCACTACTATTTTATTTTATAAATGCATTTTTGTAAATAAAAAGAAGAATAAAAAAAGAATTAAATCCAAAAAATTTAATTCTTTTTTTATTTATTTTTCTTCTATTTTTTTATCATTTTTTATATTTATATTTTGCAAAATTGCTGTTACTATAATTGCAGTAATTCCAGCTACTATAAATATATTTGCATTATCTGATAATCCATATAAAATATCTTTAATAATATTAGTTAATATACTACTTAATGACTGAGTTAAAATTACTAAATTATCTAATTTAATATTATTGAATATTAAATTTACACCTAATTTTATTAGGATTCCAAGTGACAATAAAGAAATTCCAAAATAGTTAATTGCACCTAATAAATTTTTAATATTAACAATAACTAATAGTATTAAAACTACTATAATTGCAAATATTGGTATATTTCCTATTTTACTATCTATTTTATTTAAAATTTCAATTCCTTCATGGCCCTTTTCATATAAAGTATTTGAAACATTTATATTTTTTGTATATTCATTTATAATTAAATTTTCAAATTTCTTTATATTTTCTTTTCCTTGATTATTAATTTTTATTCCTTCTAAATTTAAATAATCATCTATTTTTTTATTTAGATTCTCACTTACTTTTTCGCTACTTAAATTAATATCTGTATTATCATATAATTTATTTACTATGCTATTTATATCATTTTTAATCATCTCATCTGTAAATAAATCTTTGATTGTATCTTCTGGCAATCCTGATTGATATATATAGTTTTCAAATCCATTTTCTATTTCTCTAGAAACTTGTGAATAAAATTCATTTTCTTCTAATTTAGTAATGATGTACTCTCTATTTAATATTTTATTTTCTAGAATATTAGTAGCTAAAAATATCGCAATTAATATAATTAATAAAAATGATAAGATTATATTTAATATAGTTTTTATTATTTTCATATTAGCTCTCCTCTATTCTTCATTTACTAAATTAGCATATACAACATATCTTTCAGATGCATGACCAATATTGTTAATTGGCCAACATGTATATAACATTAAAATTTCTTTTTCTTTTTGCACTGGAACCTCATTTGTCGCAGTTTCTTTAACAATTTTTGTATCATTTATTTCATATGTAAATTTTCCATATGTAGTTTCAACTGTTATTTCATCGCCAACTTTAGCTTTTGGAAGATTAGCAAGAAATGTTTTAAAATTATGACCTGCCATAATTACACTTCCACCCTCACCAGGGAAATATGAAGACTCATCATGTGCAATTCCACTCTTTAAAATTGTATATGTTGAACCATAATAAACAGGTAATTCAACATTAATACTTGGAATTTTAATTGTTGCATATTTAGTTCCATATGTTGGATAATTTAATAACACATCTCCTTCTAATACAGGAGCTATTGTTTGTACTTCATTATCATCAACTGTTATTATCTGTAATAGGTTCGTTGCCATTTCAAATTTTTCTTTACCAACCATTGTAACTACAGAACTTATTAAAAGTACAAACAAAAAAGCAACTATTAATGAAATAATAGCTGCTTTAATTATTTTAAAAATATTCTTAATCATCAATTAAGCTCTTTTTTTAACAACTACTGCAACGGCAACAATTGCTAATACTACTAATGCATATACTGCATAGTTAGCACCTGTATATAATAATGTGCTTCCTGTTGTAGCTGCTGGAGCTGCTGCAGATCCTGCTGCACCTGCTTGTTGATATGTGATGAATGATTCAACTTTTCCTGAAGCTAAAACTTTAGAATCACTTGATAATGTGAATGTGTTGTTAGCTGTATCAACTTTTAATGTTAATCCAACTGCATTAGCTGCTTCTATAGCTAATGAAATAACTTTTGTTTTTACATCAGCACTTAGTTTTTCAACTCTGTTAACTTTTGAATCTGAAACTAATTTTTCAGCTTCTTTAATTTTTGCTAAAGCAACATCTGCTTGTGCATCTGTTACGTTTCCAGAGATATAATCTCTTATAGCTGTTTTTTGGCTATTTGCTAATTCAAAAATCATACCATTGATATTGTGTACGTTTGTAACATACTCTGTTAAGCTAACTGTTCCAGCATTAACATTTAAAGACATTGTAATTACAGCTAAAACTACAAGTGCCATAACTAATAATTTTGATATTTTACTCATTTTTTTCCCCTTTCATATTGAAAAATTATTACTGTATTAAAATACTATAGACAGTATAACCTATAAAAAATTGTTTTGCAATAGCTTTTTCTGGAAAAAATTATTAATTTTTTATCTTATAATTGGTTAATTACTTTATTTCCAAGTGTTTTATAACTTATTAATAATTTCATTTTAATTTTTTTAAAATATTGCTTGAATTATATTTTTTTATATGTTATTATTATTATTGTTAATTTCACTTAGGGGTATAGTGTTAATGGTAGCACATCGGTCTCCAAAACCGCCTGTGTGGGTTCGAATCCTACTACCCCTGCCACTCAAAAAAGCTAGAAATCATGTAATTTCTAGCTTTTTTATTTTTTCTAAAGTTAATCTATTTTGTCTCTTTTTTATCATTTTTCTATATTTTTTGGGGTAATAATGGGGGTAGTTTTTTAGGAGGTGTTTTTTATAACTAAATTTTTTTATTATTTTTATTTTATTCTCATTATTTTAATAATTTTTGGCAATATTACTAATTTTGTAAATAGTTATTCATCAAAATTAAATTACTCTTCATCTATACCTTCAGATTTCTTTTTTTCAAATCAGAATTTCTTTTGGCCTCTTCCAGGATTTCATACAATAACTTCACCTTTTGGTCCTAGAAAATCTCCAACTACTGGAAGTTCATCTAATCATTCAGGAATTGATATTGCAGCTCCTGAAGGAACAACTATATATTCTATAATTAGTGGAATTATAACCTACACTGGTTTTAATGGTGCTAATCGGATGTACCATTATGATGGAAAATGAAAATCTAACTGTTATGTATTGCCATGTTTCTCCCCATTATAATGTGCATATAGGAGACTATATAAATCAAGGAGTAATTATTTCTAATGTTGGTCCAAAAAATCTTTCAGGTATTCCAAACAATCCCTATAAAGATTCTAATGGAAATCCAACAAATGGCGCTACAACTGGATGCCATTTACATTTAACAATAAAAAAAGACGGCATAGCCGTCAATCCTTTAGAATTTTTCAATTAAATTCTTTCCATGTATTCACCAGTTCTTGTATCTATTCTGATAACATCACCTATATTTACAAATAATGGAACTGAGATTTCTAAACCATTTTCTAATGTTGCTGGTTTTCCAGAAGTTGTTGTTGTGTTTCCACTAAATCCTGGTTCTGTATATGTAACTTCTAATTCAACAAACATTGGTGGTTCTACATTGAATACTTTTCCTTTAAAAGATAATACTGTAACATTCATATTTTCTTTAATATATTTTAAAGCATCTCCAAGTTGTTCTTCATTTAATGGTATTTGCTCATATGTTTCATTATCCATGAAATAATATAATCCTTCATCTTGATATAAATATTGCATATCTCTTTTTTCGATTTCAGCACCTTGTAATTTTTCAGATGGATTGAATGTTCTTTCAATAACAGCACCTGTTATTACGTTTTTCATTTTTACTCTAACAAAAGCTGCTCCTTTTCCTGGTTTTACGTGTTGGAATTCAACAACTTTGAAAACATTTCCATCTAATTCAAATGTTGTATTATTTCTTAAATCTCCTGCCATATATACGTCTGCCATATTATTTCTCCCCTTTTCATTTTATTTAACCTTTTATAATAGTAACATATTTTTCCTTTTGAATCAATACTTTTTATTATTTTCCCAATTTTACTACAGTATAATCTCTACTTGAATGAGTTAGGCTTTTGCAACCAGTTTTTTCAACTAAGAATGTATCTTCTATACGTATTCCAAATTTACCTGCTTTATAAACTCCTGGTTCTATTGCAATTATAGAATTTTCTTTTAAGATACAATCTTGTTTTGATCTTAATACTGGTCTTTCATGTATATCCAGTCCAACACCATGTCCAAATGCATGTAATACATCATAATTTTTTAATTTATAATCTGTTTCTCTATCTTTAATAATTAGTTTTATATTTGAACCATCTTTTAACATTGTACGTAATTTTTCTTGCTGTTCTAAAACAAATTCATATACTTCTTTATATTCTTCATTTACTTCTTCTACAAAAACTACTCTAGAAAAATCCGAACAATACCCTTTATATTTGCATCCAATATCAAATTGAATTATATCACCTTTTCTTATTTTTCTATCTGTTGGTACTGCGTGTGGCATTGATGTATTTTCTCCAAAAGCAACTATAGAATCAAATGCTAAACCATCTGCACCATTTTGAATCATGAATTTTTCTATTTCAAATGCTACATCTTTTTCTGTCATTCCTTCTTTTAAATTTCTTATAATATATTCAAATGCATCATCTGTAATACTACATGCCTTTTTTATACATTCTATTTCTTCTTCGTCTTTCACAATACGTGCATTTTCTATTAATCCTTCTGTTTCTATTAAATTTACTTGATATGTATGCAAATAATTTTTATATTTTTCATAAGTAACATAGTTTTCTTCAAATCCTACATTATCATTTGTTGTAAAAATAGATTCATAATCATATTTACTAAGTTCTTTTGAATTGTATGCAACAATTTCATCACTTATTGTTAAATTTCTATTTACACTTTCTATATATCTGCTATCTGTAACAAATATATTTTCTTTAGGTGCAATTATTAAAAATCCTTCTTCTGAAAGCCCTGTTAAATATCTAACATTAACAGGATTAGAAACTATCATTCCTTCTAATTTCAAAGAAATTAATTGATTTCTCAACCATTTAATTCTTGCATTCATATAAATCATCCTTTCTTAAAATTCTATAAAATTGTATTACTTATTGTTCTACAAAAATCTAGAAAAGTATCTAAGATTAAATTTGATGGTAAAAAAATACAAATTAGTGCAGCCATTGATAAAAATGGTCCAAAAGCTATGTAATCATCCTTTTTCTTTAGAATTAATATTCTTACCAAAATTAGTATTATTGAAAATACTGCAGCTACAACAAATGCTAATAAAGAAATTTCTACAATAGAATTTGGTCCAAAATATAATCCAATTGCAGCCATAAATTTTACATCTCCTAGTCCCATTGCTTCTTTTCCAGTTATTATCCAACCAATATTGTTATAACTCCAAATATTGCGACTCCTACAAACATTCCTAAAATATAATCTTTTGCCATATTTACATTTGAAATTCCATACACAAAAGTTATTATTAATCCAATTTCCAAAATAGTTAAATTTATCCTATTTGGAAGAATTCTATGTGAAGAATCTATTGAAAATGCTATTACAAGTAATGGTGTTAATATTAAAAATTTAAGTAATTCCAAATTCTGAAATATATCTTCTTTTTGAATTCCAAATTTATATAATAGTGCTATATATATAACTGCCATAAGAATCATAAATATATAATTTAGTTTTAATCCTTCTCTATTTTCTTTAAAAAATTCTTTAGAAAAAACTTTTTTATTTTCTGGAATTCTCATATTGCACCATGCAACAAATTTTCCTACAATCAAACCTAGAAAAGCAATTAAAACATAATATCCAATAAATACATTATTAAAATACATTATTTCCTACCCATTTATTTTCTTTAAATATTTTTTTATTATGAAATTTTCTATAGGTCTTTTTACTTTTGTCATCCATATATCTTTTTCAGCTAAAGGTTCAACAAGAATTGAAACCATTTTCATACGATTAGCTCCAATTACATCTGTAAATATTTGATCTCCTACAGCTGCTATATTTTCTGTTGGAAGTTCTATTTGCTCTAGAGCCTTTTTAAAACCTCTTTTTAAAGGTTTAGTAGCAAATTTTATATAAGGTATTTTAAAAAATTTGCTACCATTTCAACTTTTTAGTTTTATTACTATTTGAAACAATCATACATTTTATATTATTTTCTTTAATATTTTTATACCAATTCTCTAATCCATCTACATAATTCAAGTCAAAATCTAGTAATGTATTATCTACATCTAATATTAATGCTTTTATATTATTTTCTTTTAAAAATTCTGGATTTATTTCTGTAATTTTCTTAAAATAAAATTTAGGATATATTAACATTTGTATCTCCTTAAAATTTTGTATTTTGTTGCCATTATCTTATCAATTTGTTGAGTTTTTGTCAAATGCTAATAATCTCTTTAACTTTCAAGTTTATTTACAAAATATATGACTACCAATTGTCATTACCTGTGGTCTACTCCAAATCCAGCTTGATGTTGCAGTATTTGGATTAAAATAATAAATGCAACCAGATGTAGGATCCCAACCATTTATTGCATCTTGTGCAGCTTTTCTAGACTGCTCATTAGCTGCCAAATTTATTTGTCCATCTGAAACACATGTATATGCACCAGATTGATAAATTACTCCAGCAATAGTATTGGGAAACTTTGAATTTGCAACTCTATTTAATACTGTTGCAGCAACTGCAACCATTCCTTTATATGGTTCTCCTCTTGCCTCTGCATGAACTAATTTACTAAGTAGATTTAAATCTGTATTATTGCTTGTTGTGGATGAACCACTACTATTACTACTTCCTGAAGTTATTCCAAGTGCTTGAAGTGTTTTTGTTCCTGCTATTCCATCTACAGATAAATTATTTTTTCTTTGAAACTTTTTTACTGCTTCAAATGTCTGACTTCCATAAATTCCATCTACACCACCTGTATAATATCCCCATGCTTTAAGTTTTTCTTGTATTTTCTTTACTTCTTCTCCTCTAGATCCATATTTTGATAATGCGTAATTACATACTGGAAGTGCTATAATCAATATTATTAATAAAATTAAAATTATACATAAATGTTTAATTTTCATATTTCTTCCTTTCCTAATAAGATTTTTATTATTTTTTTCCAAAATTGGTAGTTTTATTCAATGAAATTTGATGAAGTAGATTTTGTGAATGTGTGAAATTTTTAATTAATTTAAATTATTATTTGTGTAAAAGATTATTAATTATATTTAAGTATAACTAAATTATTATTCAATTTACTTTCGATTCGCTTATATTTTCTCATTTTTATATTTCATTATTTGCATGTTTAAATAAAAAATATAATATTTTATTTATATTAAACAATATTAATAATCTCTCACACCAAGTTCAATTTTCAAAATGAAAAGTGATTTACTAAAAAAATTGTAAATCACTTTTCTAGAATATTATTTAATTTTCCTTTTTATTTGCTTTAAAAAATATTACTGCAACTAATATTATGCTTAATCCTGATACTGTAAAGATAGTTCTTCCTGTCCCACCAGTTACTGGTAATTGGAATCCACTTGTATTTTCTACTTGTAATTTGATTTCTGGAATTATTGTTTCTTCTTTTTCTACTATTTGTACATATATTAAACTATTATTATTTTGATTTTCTACACTCCATGTTATTGTTCCGAATTCATCACATGTTGCTATCACTTCAATTACTATTTCTTCTCTTAATTTGTTATATCCTTCTGGCGCTTTTATCTCTTTTAAATAATATGTTCCTGCTCCTAAACTGTTATATAAAGCTTGTCCTAATTCATCTGTTGTTATTGTTGCTATTGGAGTTCTTTCTTCAACTGTATCTGGCTCACTATATATTTCAAACTCTGCGCCTTCTAAGTATTCCATTACATCTGTTTCAGATTTTAACTCTGCTATTTTGCTTAATTCTAAATCAATTGTATATGTATATGTAGTTTGAGTTGTTGTTTGTGTTATTTGAGCATTATTATATGGATTGTTTGAATATTTTAAATATGATTCATTTGTGTTTGGTGTATTTCCTACTTCTCCTTTTCCATTTAATTTAGCTTTGTATGTTACTATTACATCTTGTGCTTTTTGTACAACACCTGCGTTTAATTGCTCTACTAAATCATTTATTTCAATTAAAATTAATGTTTTTCCATATTGAAATTCTTTATATCCTTCTGGATATTCTTTTCCTTCTTCTTCAAAATATGATTTATATGTATCATAATTTGATTCTGTAATTACAATATCTTTTATAGTATAATTATTTACTGTTTCTCCAGATTCGTTTACTCTTGTTTTTGGATATTCTGTACTTCCTAACATAACTTTTATAGAATTTCTATCATAGTCGAATCCTTTGGCTAGAATATCTACTATTTCAAATTTATAAGTGCTATATCCATCTGGATTTGGGATATATGATTTTAATTCAAATTCTATGTCATAATCCAATGCGTTATATATTTCAGATGGTGCTTTGTATGTTGCTGTGTTTCTTTTTTCATCTACAACATATGACTCTTCTACTAATGTTTTAAGATTGTTTCCTATTACTTTCTTGTTTAATTTTGGAGTTGATGTTTTTGGCTCCATTGTTACATTTTGTACTACATCTATTAAATATCTACTGTATGCATCATCTTTTTCTTTGGCATCTGCATCTATTACTATGTAATATCCAGGATCTAAATGTGTTATTTTATAATTTTTATCTATCACATTTCCTGATTCATCTCTTTCTTCTACCACTGTTCCTGTTCCGTCTGTTATTGGAATATTATTATCTAAAATATACTTTCCAACTATATCTGTAAATTCTCTAATAACATCTCCATCAATTTCTTTTCCTTGTAATAATTTTGCTATATCATCTGCAGTTTCACAATCTTTATATAAATCTGGATTCTTTTCCTTTAAAGCTTCTATTATTCTATCTCCATGTGTTTTTCCATCTTCGACTTCTTTATTTAATTCTGTTCCCCATTCTATATTTGATAATATTGGTGTTTTATTTCCATTTTCATCTACTTTTTCTGAATAATCTCCCTGGAAAACTTGATATGAATTATATGTATGTCCAGAGTTATCGTTATCTACTGTTATTGTATATGTTTCTTTCGGAATTGACTTTCCATAAACTTTAATCTTGCTTTCTCCTGCAATTCCATTTTCTGCTTTTGTAGTATAACTTGTATCTGTATACCAACCATCTATTGTATATCCTTCTTGTTGATTATCCATTCTTGATGGATTTATAAGTTTATATGAACCATATGGAACACAATAAGATGTATCTTTTAATACTCCATCTACATAATATTCAATAGCTGTTCCTGTATAATATATACGAGCTCCTCTATCTGCGCTTTTCGTTCCATATACTATAGAAAAAGGCAAACTAGGTGTACTATTTATTTCAATCCAAACATTATCTGTAGATTCATTCCCTCTAGTTCCAAAAAAGTATGGATATTCTGCTATTCCTGTTGTACTAAATGGATTGTTTACATTACTACTATTATTAGTTCCTGGTAAAACGCTTACTAATGGTATTTGCTCTTTTAAATAGAATTTGTTATATCCAGAATATGCAAGAACTCCTTCCAAATGGTCTAAGTCTGCCATGCAAGTAACTCCTTTAAATGACTGCTCATACTCTTTCTCTCCACAATGTCCAGTAGTATAAAAATGAAATTCTATAGTTGTATGTTGAATATCTGTATAAAATATATTATGAACTTGTAGTTCATTTACTTCTAATACCCATGGATAATTACTATTATTGGTCCAAATATACATTCTCATATCAAGCCATATTGATTCTCCATTATTATTTATATATCTAGCTGCTTCTGAAAAATCTATATATTCCGACTTACTTGTATTATTACTAGTGTAAAATAACATATTAGGATATGGCGCTCTTACATTACTATAAATCTCTTTTCCTCTTTTTATACTTACATTAGTAGAAGTATTTATAACATCTTTTGAATTTCTATTCCTTATATACCCATTTGAATATTCTTTTCCAAAATATTCTTTTCCATAAGTACTGACTTCAGTTGCATTTACTTCTGTTTTTAAGAATATTGATAAATTTAATAAGAATATAATAAATAATATTTTTAAATACTTGTTTTTAATTATTTTTTGATTTATTCTTTTCACTTTCATACATAATCTCCATAATAAAAAAATTATTATTAAGTACACAACTTAATAATAATTTTAAAATACATGTATTACTTGATATTATTGATTTATATAGATTTTAACTTCAATTTTCTTTTTAACTTTTGATAATTTGAAAAATTCAATTTTTTTGATAAAATAAAGATATGTAGTAATTATACTAACTTATTAAGTTGTGTACTTAATAATATATAATCCATAAAACTCTTTATTTTTCTATAGTTCCATTATTTTTATTTCTTTTTTATATCTTTTAAGTTACAATTACACATCACTTTTATCTAGTTTCTTTTCTTATTTAATTTCACTGAAATTAACATTATAATTAAACCTATTATTGTAAATACTACTGTTCCATTCCCACCTGTTACTGGCAATTGAAATCCAGAAGTATTTTCTACTTGTAATTTGATTTTTGGAATTGTTGTCCCTTCTTTTTCTACTATTTGTACATGTATTAAACTATTATTGTTTTTATCTTCTCCTCTCCAAGTGATTGTTCCATATTCATCACATGTTGCACTTATTTCTATTTCGATTTCTTCTCTTAATTTGTTATATCCTTCTGGGGCTTTTACTTCTTTTAGATAATATGTTCCTGCTCCTAAGCTACTGTATAGAGCTTGTCCTAATTCATCTGTTGTTATTGTTGCTATTGGAGTTCTTTCTTCAACTGTATCTGGCTTACTATATATTTCAAACTCTGCTCCACTTAAATATTCTTTTTCTGAATCTTCATTTTTTAGTTCTGCTATTTTAGTTACATCTAAGTCTATTGTATATGTATAAGTCGTTTGTGTTGTTGTTTGAGTTATTTGATCATTATTATATGGATTGTTTGAATATTTTAAATATGATTCATTTGTATTTGGTGTATTTCCTGTTTCACATTTTCCATTTAATTTAGCTTTGTATGTTACTATTACATCTTGTGCTTTTTGTACAACACCTGCGTTTAATTGTTCTACTAAACCATTTATTTCGATTAAAATTAATGTTTTTCCGTATTGAGTTTCTTTATATCCTTCTAGATATTCTTTTCCTTCTTCTTCAAAATATAATTTATATGTTTCATAGTTTGACTCCGAAATTACTGCATCTCTTATTGTGTAATTATTTACTGTTTCACCTTTTTCAGTTACTCTTGTTTTTGAATATTCGCTATTTCCTAACATCAATTTTACTGAATTTCTATCATAGTCGAATCCTTTGGCTAGAATATCTACTATTTCAAATTTATAAGTGCTATATCCATCTGGATTTGGTATGTATGATTTTAATTCGAATTCTATATCATAATCTGCAGAATTATAATTTTGAGATGCCATTTTGTATATTGCTGTGTTTCGTTTATCATCAATAATATATTGAACTGTATTTTCTTCACTTTTTCCTTCTACAAGTGTTTTAATGTTATCTCCTATTACTTTTTTTCTTAGTGTTGGTATTGATGATTTTGGATACATTGTTACGTCTTGTACTACATCTATTAAGTATCTACTATAGGCATCATCTTTTGGATTTGCCTCTGCATCTATTACTATATAATATCCTGGTTCTAAGTGTTTTATTTTATAATTTGAACTTATCATATTTCCATTAGCATCTTTTTCTTCTATTAGTTCACAAGTTCCTTTTGTTATTGGAATACTCTTTTCTAATATATATTTTCCAACTATATCTGTGAAATTTCTAATTACTTCTCCATCAATTTCTTTTCCTTGTAGTACTTTGACTATATCTTCTGACGTTTTGCAATTTGTATATATTTTTTCACCTTTATCTTTTTCATTTTCTTTTAATAATTCAATTATTTTATCTCCGTGTGTCTTTCCATCTTCTCTTTCTTTTTGTAATTCTTCTCCCCATTCTATATTTGATAATGTTGGAATTTTATTTCCTTCTTCATCCACTTTTTCTGAATAATCTCCTTGGAAAACTTGATACGAATTATAAGTATGTCCATTTCTATCATTATCTATTGTTATTGTATACTCTTCTACATCTATTTTTATTACTGAAGGTACTCCAATATTTCCAGCAACATCTATTGCTTTCATATGAATATATTTGCCATTATTTATTATGTCTAAAATTATACTCGTATCTTCTGTATATTTGGCTGTATTTATATCAAAATCTTTATTTGAACTATCTTCATCAACAATATAATAACAACCTTTCGTTCCTGTTACTACTGTTTCTGTACTTTCATTAGACGTTTCAAGCTTTGTGTTTGAATTACTACTGTCGTATGCTTCTACATAAAATGAATATATACTTCCATTATCTTTTGCACTATAATCTATTCTTATATTATTATCTTTACTTACTAATTCTGCAAATATCTTTGGTGCATCTGGTGCTTTTAAGTCTTGAGATGAATTGTCTGTAAAGCTTGTTGCTGTTGTTCTTTGCTTTAAGTAAAATAATGTATTTGCTAATACTTTTCTTTCATCATCTGTTGCTTCACCATTTGAGCTTCCAGTTTGAATCATTGCAGTATTATTATATGTTGTTAAATAATAGAATGGATTTCCATCTCTTTTATAATTATTTATATCTCTATTGTTATGTGTATCTCCATCAACAAGAGTCATCCAAACATTCCCCCATGCTGCATTTGATGTTGTATGAGTATATGGAATTGTTAATTTTGCATTTAATGGTAATTTATTTGGAAAATTAGTTATTATCCCAGCTCTATTTACATTTACTTGTGTTGAACCATATGCCCACTTAGTATTATAATCTATATTTTTAGAATCTGAGGGCGAATTTGAATAATATCCTACTTCAATATTAAAATATTTTCTTAAATTTCTTAATATACCATATTTATAATCTTTATCATTATCAAAATAAATTGTATCATGACCTGTTAAAATTCCATAACCTGACTTTATATATTCTTCAATTACTTTAAGAGAATTATTATTAGGTTGATCACTTATATATCCATTTCCATTCCAAAAACCAAAAACAATCACATCATATTTCCAAATAACATTTGGATTATTGTTAAATTCTGAACTACTTATAGAAGTTATTTTCATTATTTGCTTTTTTGTTATTGGATTTTTACCATATGCCTCAAATGTAGTTGTTTTACCATTTTCTATCATTGTTCCACCTTCTACCCATAATTTTAACAAAGCAGACTTAGGTAATTGTTCAGTAGTTCCATCAAGATAATTACATGTAATATTTTTTATTTTATTTGGTGACTCATTATATATTGGATATATATTTAGTACTTTTACAGGTTCTATTTCTTTATAAAAGTCAACTATTGATATTGTTTCCCACTCTTCTGAATTTTCTTTCTTTTGATATGCTTTAAATACTTTATTGGTAGCATCATATGTAGACCAGTCTAAATCTACTCCACCTTTTCCATTAGCGGCATTCAAATTCACATTTGTATTTAGTACTAACGTATTAGATACAGTGCTTTGTGCTTGTTCTGCCATTAGTTTTACTTGATTTTTAATATTATCAATAATTTCTATTTTACAAACTTCTTTTGAAAATAGAAGTATTCCACTTGCAAAGAATATTAATCCAATATTTAATATCCACATTTTTGATATTATTTTTGTTGTTTTATTTCTTCTTTTTTGTTTCATATCAACTCTCCTGTAAACTAAAAAAATTATTATTAAGTATGAAACTTAATAATAATTTCTAAAATTGCAAAACACTTGTAACTGTAAGCAAGCATCTGATTTAGTAATTTGAATTGCACTAGATTTTCAAAACTTGAAAATGTTGAAATTTATGGTAAAATGAGTATAAATCATATTATTAAGTTTCATACTTAATAGTAAAATTCCAGTTTTTTCAGCATTTTTAAGTTAGTTCTTCTTTTGTGTTTCATTTATATTTCATTTTTATAACACATCAAAATATCACTAATTTTATTCAACAAGTTTAAAAACTGTAAATTTAAATTATAAAAAAAGAATTCTACAATTAAAAATTAACTGTAAAATTCTTTTAATTTATAGGAGAATCTAGTGAATAGCTCAGTAAATCTTTTGTTTAAATGCTATTCACAGTCATTCTTTCATAAGTTTATATTTTTTTCTTATTTAATTTTAAACATGTAATTGCAACTAACATTATGCTTAATCCACCTACAGTAAATATTACTGTTCCTATTCCACCTGTTGATGGTAATTGGAATCCTGAAGTGTTTTCTACTTGTAATTTGATTTCTGGAATTGTTGTTCCTTCTTTTTCTACTATTTGTACTAAAATTAAATTATTGTTTGTTTTATCTTCTACAGTCCATGTTATTGTTCCAAATTCATCACATGTTGCTGTTACTTCAATTACTACTTCTTCTCTTAATTTGTTATATCCTTCTGGTGCTTTTACTTCTTTTAAGTAATATGTTCCTGCGCCTAAGCTACTGTATAGAGTCTGTCCTAGTTCGTCTGTTGTTATTGTTGCTATTGGTTCTCTGTCTTCAACTGTATTTGGCTCACTGTATATTTCAAATTCTGCACCTTCTAAATATTTCTTTTCATCTGTTTCAGATTTTAGTTCTTCTATTTTACTTACATCTAAGTCTATTGTATATGTGTAAGTTGTTTGCGTTGTAGTTTGTGTTATTTGAGCATTATTATATGGATTATTTGAATATTTTAAGTATGCTTCATTTGTATTTGGAGTAGTTCCTACTTCTCCTTTTCCATTTAATTTAGCATTATATGTAACTATTATATCTTGTGCTTTTTCTATAACACCTACTTTTAATTGTTCTATTAAATCATTTATTTCAATTAAAATTAATGTTTTTCCATATTGATTTTCTGCATATCTCTCTGGATATTCTTTTCCTTCTTCTTCAAAATATGATTTATATGTTTCATAGTTTGACTCCGAAATTACTACATCTCTTACAGTATAATTATTTACTGTTTCTCCAGATTCATTTACTCTTGTTTTTGGATATTCAGTACTTCCTAGCATTACTTTTACTGAATTTCTATCATAATCAAATCCTTTTGCTAGAATATCCACTATTTCAAATTTGTATGTATTATATCCGTCTGGATTTGGAATGTATGATTTTAATTCAAATTCTATATCATAATCTTCTGCATTATATATTTCTGATTCTTCTTTATATGTTGCTGTATTTCTTTTATCGTCTACAACATATGATTCATCTACTAATTTTTTAAGATTATTTCCTATTACCTTTTTATTTAATTTTGGAGTTGATGTTTTAGGTTCCATTGTTACATTTTGGACTACATCTATTAGATATCTACTGTACGCATCATCTTTTGGATTTGCCTCTGCATCTATTACAATGTAATATCCTGGATCTAAATATGTTATTTTATAATTTTTATCTATTACATTTCCATTTTCATCTTTGTCTTCTACTACAGTATTTGTTCCTTTCGTAATTTCAATATTATTATCTAAAATATATTTTCCAACTACATCTGTAAATTCTCTTATCACATCTCCATCATTATCATTTCCTTGTAGTACTCTTGCCACATCATCTGCTGTTTCACAATCTTTATACAAATCTGGATTTTTTTCTTTTAATAATTCGATTATTTTATCGCCATGTGTTTTTCCATTTTCAACTTCTTTATTTAATTCTGTTCCCCATTCTATATTTGATAATATTGGTGTTTTATTTCCTTCTTCATCTACTTTTTCTGAATAGTCTCCTTGAAATACTTGATATGAATTATATGTATGTCCAAAATTTTCATTGTCTACTGTTATTGTATAAGTCTCTTTTGGAATTGATTTTCCATAAACTTTTATTGTGCTTTCTCCTGCAATTCCATTTTCTGCTTTTGTAGTATAGCTTGCATCTGTGTACCAACCATCTACTGTATATCCTTCTTGTACATTGTCCATTTTTGATGGATTTATAAGTTTATATGAACCATATGGCACAGAATAAGATGTATCTTTTAATTCTCCATCTACATAATATTCAATAGGGGTTCCCATATAAAACATATCTCCGCCTTTTGAAGTATTCCTTGTTCCAAATACTATTTTATATGTTGAATTTGGAGTACTATCTATTTCTATCCATACATTATCTATAGAATCATTCATTCTAGTTCCAAAAAAATATGAGTATTCTGATACGCCACTTGTAGTAAATGGATTATAAGAATTATTGCTATTATTATTTCCTTTTAAAATGCTTATTAAAGCTGTATCTTTAGTTAAATAAAATTTATTATATCCTGAATAAATTCCATAACCTTCCTTTGTGTCCATATCTGCTAAACAAGTAATCCCTTTAAAAGGTTGTTCATAGTCATCATTTCCACAATATCCAGATGTATAGAAATGAAATTCTACAATTGTATGTTGAATATTATCATTAAATAAATGAGAAATATGAAACCAATCTGTACGTAATGTCCAAGGATAATTAATATTATCTGTCCAAACATATACTCTCATATCCAACCATATAGGTTCGCCTTTACTATTTATATATCTAACTGCTTTTGAATAATCTATATATTCATATTTACTTGTATTATTACTTGTATAAAAATTCATATCATAATAATAATTATTTGATTTATTAATTTGCTTACCTGTCTTTACACTTACACCATCAGACATTCCTATAACATCAGCCGATGAACAATTTCTTATATATCCATTTGAATATTCTTCTCCAAAGTAATCTTTTCCATAAATACCTATTTCATCTGAGCTTGCATATACTGTTGAACCTAATAATATTGTTAAACTTAGCAATATTATTATAAAAGCTATTTTTGTTAATTTATAAAAATATTTCATATGCATGCTTTTACTATTTTTATAAAACAATCTCATACTTACAAAATCTCCCTTTTATATCTTTCTTTATTAATTAAAGTATAACTTTATTTAATTAATTTGCATATAACTGTTTGGTTACAAAATAAGTATAAAACATGTTATTTTTCATATATTCCTTGTATAAGTAAGGATTCCAACAATGCATCGTCTTCGTATTGCTTTGATTCATATTACATACTCCCTACATAAAAAAATAAAGTTTCTTGTAAAATTTAATTTTTCTCACAAGAAACTTTATTTGTATTATTTAATATTCTTCTTATTAACTTTTAAATAAATTACTACAATTACCATTATACTTAAACCAATTACTGTAAATATAACTGTTCCTTTTCCACCTGTTACTGGTAGTTGAAATCCTGAAGTATTTTCTACTTGTAACTTAATCTCTGGAATCGTTGTTCCTTCTTTTTCTACTATTTGTGCATATATTAATCCATTATTATTTTTCTCTTCTACTGTCCATGTGATTGTTCCAACTTCATCACATGTTGCACTTATTTCTATTTCGATTTCTTCTCTTAATTTGTTATATCCTTCTGGGGCTTTTACTTCTTTTAGATAATATGTTCCTGCTCCTAAACTACTGTATAGTGCTTGTCCTAATTCGTTTGTTGTTATTGTTGCAATTGGTACTCTTTCTTCTACTGTATTAGGTACATTATATATTTCAAATTCTGCTCCTTCTAAGTATTCCATTTCATCTGTTGTAGACTTTAATTCTGCTATTTTGCTTACATCTAAGTCTATTGTATATGTATAAGTTGTTTGAGTTGTTGTTCGTGTTATTTGAGCATTGTTATATGGATTATTTGAATATTTTAAATATGCTTCATTTATATTTGGAGTATTTCCAACTTCACCTTTTCCATTTAATTTAGCGTTATATGTTACTATTACATCTTGTGCTTTTTGTACAACACCAACTTTTAATTGTTCTACTAAATCATTTATTTCGATTAAAATTATTGTCTTTCCATATTGAGATTCTGCATATCCGTCAATGTACTCTTTTCCTTCTTCTTCGAAATAATTTTTATATGTTTCATAATTTGATTCTGTAATTACTACATCTATTATTGTATAGTTATTTACTGTTTCTCCTAATTCATTTACTCTTGTTTTTGGATATTCAGTACTTCCTAACATTACTTTTATAGAATTTCTATCATATTCGAATCCTTTTGATAGAATATCTACTATCTCAAATTTATAGCTACTGTATCCATCTGGATTTGGTATGTATGATTTTAATTCAAATTCTATATCATAATCTTCTGCATTATATATTTCTGATGGCGCTTTGTATGTTGCTGTATTTCTTTTATCGTCTACAACATATGACTCTTCTACTAATGTTTTAAGATTGTTTCCAATTACTTTTTTGTTTAATTTTGGAGTGGATGTTTTTGGTTCCATTGTTACATTTTGCACTACATCTATTAGATATCTACTGTATGCATCATCTTTTGGATTCGCTTCTGCATCTATTACAATGTAGTATCCTGGATCTAAGTTTTCTATTTTGTAATTATCATCTACTAATTCACTTGTGCCTTTTGTTATTGAAATATCATTATCTAAAATATATTTTCCAACTACATCTGTAAATTCTCTAATAATATCTCCGTCATTATCTTTTCCTTGTAACTCTCTTGCCACATCGTCTGCTGTTGTGCAATTTTTATAAAGTTCTGGATTTTTTTCTTTTAATAATTCAATTATTTCGTCTCCATGTGTTTTTCCTGCTTCAACTTCTTTTTGTAATTCTATTCCCCATTCTATGTTTGATAATATTGGTATTTTATTTCCTTCGTCATCTACTTTTTCTGAATAATCTCCTTGAAATACTTGATAAGAATTATATGTATGCCCAGAGTTATCGTTATCTACTGTTATCGTATATGTTTCTTTTGGAATTGATTTTCCATATACTTTTATTGTACTTTCTCCTGCAATTCCATTTTCTAATTTGGTACTATAAGTTATATCTGTATACCAACCATCTACTGTATAACCTTCTTGCATATTATCCATTTTTGATGGATTTATAAGTTTATATGAACCATATGGGACACAATATGATGTATCTTTTAATACTCCATCTACATAATATTCAATAGGTATTCCTGTGTAAAATAATGGCATTTCTAGACAATATTTTGTTCCATGTTTAAATTTAAATGGTATTGTTGGTGTACTATTTATTTCTAGCCAAACATCTTCCGTAAATTCCGTTCTAGTTCCAAAAAAATATGGATACGCCGTAATACCTGTCGTGCTGAAAGGGTTATTTACATTACTACTATTTGCACTTCCTTTTGGAGTATATATTATTTGATTTCCTTCCTTTAAATAGCACTTATTATATCCTGAATATAAATAAAATCCTTCACCTCTATCTAAATCTGAAAAACAAGTAACTCCTTTAAATGATTGCTCATATTTAGAATCTCCACAATGTCCAGCTGTATAAAAATGAAATTCTATATTGGTATCTGCACATACATCTACAATAGATAATCTACTAGTAATCATAGCCCAAGAATAATTAGGATTATTGCTCCATATATATACTCTCATATCTAACCATATAGCTTCTCCACTACTATTTATATACCTTGCTACTTCCGAATAATCTATATATTCAGATTTACTTGTATTATTGCTAGTATAAAAATTCACATTTTTGAACCACGGTTCAATATTAGCATTAATTTGTCTACCAGTTTTTATACTAACTCCTGGAGAAGTACTAATAACGTTTGCAGAACTTCTATCTCTTATATATCCATTAGAATATTCTTCTCCAAAATTATCTTTTCCATAAATATAAAGTTCATCTGAGCTTGCATATACTGTTGAACCTAATAATATTGTTAAACTTAGCAATATTATTATAAAAGCTATTTTTGTTAATTTATAAAAATATTTCATATGCATGCTTTCACTATTTTTATAAAACAATATCATACTTACAAAATCTCCCTTTTATATCTTTCTTTATTAATTAAAGTATAACTTTATTTAATTGATTTGCATATAACTGTTTGGTTACAAAATGAGTATAAAACATGTTATTTTTCATATATTCGTTGCATAAGTAGGAATTGCAGTGATGCATCGTCTTTGCATTGCTATATTACACACTCCCTACATGAAAAAATAAAGTTTCTTGTAAAATTTAATTTTTCTACAAAAAACTTTATTTGTATTATTTAATTTTCTTTTTATTAAATTTTAAATAAATTACTACAATTAACATTACACTTAAACCTATTACTGTAAAAATTATTGTTCCTTTTCCACCTGTTACTGGTAACTGAAATCCAGAAGTATTTTCTACTTGTAACTTAATATCTGGTATTGTTGTTCCTTGTTTTTCTACTATTTGTACATGTATTAAACTATTATTATTTTTCTCTTCTACTGTCCATGTGATTGTTCCAACTTCATCACAAGTAGCAGTTACTTCTAGTTCAATTTCTTCCCTTAACTTGTTATATCCTTCTGGTGATTTTATTTCTTTTAAATAATATGTTCCTGCTCCTAAACTGCTATATAAAGCTTGTCCTAATTCATCTGTTGTTATTGTTGTTATTAGTTCTCTGTCTTCAACTGTATTTGGCTCACTGTATATTTCAAATTCTGCACCTTCTAAATATTTCTTTTCATCTGTTTCAGATTTTAGTTCTGCTATTTTACTTAAATTTAAATCTATTGTATATGTATAAGTGGTTTGTGTTGTAGTTTGTGTTATTTTGTTATTATGGTAAGGATTGTTTGAGTATTTTAAATAAGCCTCATTTATGTTTGGAATATTTCCTACTTCACCATTTCCATTTAATTTAGCGTTATATGTAACTATTACATCTTGTGCTTTTTGTACGATACCTTCTTTTAATTGTTCTACTAAATCATTTATTTCGATTAAAATTAATGTTTTTCCGTATTGAGATTCTTTGTATCTCTCTGGATATTCTTTTCCTTCTTCTTCAAAATATGATTTATATGTTTCATAATTTGACTCTGAAATTACTACATTTCTTACATCGTAATTATTTACTGTTTCACCTGATTCGTTTACTCTTGTTTTTGAATATTCAGTGTTTCCTAACATAACTTTTACTGAATTTCTATCATAATCAAATCCTTTTGCTAAAATATCAACTATTTCAAATTTATAGGTGCTATATCCGTCTAGATTTGGTATATATGATTTTAATTCAAATTCTATATCATAATCCTCTGCATTATATATTTCAGGTTCTTCCTTATATGTCGCTGTGTTTCTTTTATCATCTACAACATATAATTCTTCTACTAATGTTTTAATATTGTTTCCAATTACTTTTTTCTTTAAAGTTGGTATTGATGATTTTGGATACATCGTTACATCTTGTACTACATCTATTAAATATCTACTATATGCATCATCCTTTAGATTTACATCAGCATCTATTACAATGTAATATCCTGGGTCTAGATGCGTTATTTTATAATTTGAATCTATTATATTTCCATTTTCATCTTTCTTTTCAATCAATACACTTGTTCCTTTTGTTACTGGAATATTATTATCCAAAATATATTTTCCAACTATATCTGTAAATTTTCTTATTGTTTCTCCGTCATCTGGCTTTCCTTGTAATATTTTGGCTATATCATCTGCTGTTTGACATTTTGTATATATTTTTTCTTCATCTAATTTATTATTTTCACTTTCTTTCAATAATTCAAGTATTTTTTCTCCATGTGTTTTTCCTTGTTCTACTTCTTTTTGTAATTCTGTACTCCATTCTATATTTGATAATATTGGTGTTTTGTTTCCATTCTTATCTTCTTTTTCGTAATAGTCTCCTTGAAATATCTGATATGAGTTGTATGTATGTCCATTTCTATCGTTATCTACTGTTATTGTATAATCCTTTTCCCATTTTGCATACAATGTTGTATCTTTTGTTGGTGTATATTCATTATCCGTTACTTTTGCTGTACATTCTGAATCTAAATACCAACCACCAAAACTATATCCTTCTCGTTCTGGTACATAGCTTACGCTTGCTGGTTCCCATATTGCATACATATTTACAACTCCACCTGCTGTTGAAGTAAGGTTTATTACACTTTGACCATTGTTATATTTGGTTCCTGTTCCATTTGGCTTTGTATCCCAATTTTTAAATTTATATGATGCTGTTCTCTTTTCTTCTTTAGCGCCTTCATAATTCCCATTAAATGTTACTATATAGTTTCTTTCAAATCCATTTGGTGTTAAATTTTGGGCAAAGCTATATACATGATTACTATCAGCAGTACTTCCACTTGTTGCTCCATTTCCATTATATTTCACTGTATAATTGCTAAAAGTTCTTCCATAAAGCTTTATTGCACTAGTACCTGCAATTCCATTAGATGCTTTTGTTGTATAATTTGTATCAGTATACCAGCCATCAACTGTATAATTCTTCATTTGCCCTTCTATTTTTGACGTATCTACCAATCTATATTTTCCATATGGTACACAATAATATGTATCTTTAAGTGTTCCATTTACATAGTATTCTATGGGGGTTCCTTGATAATATGTATACATTGTTCTCCACTCTTTCCTTACTCCATATGTAAATGTAAATGGAGAAATTGAAGTACTATTTATTTCAACCCAAACATTATCTATACTATTATTTTCTTTCGTTCCAAAAAAATACGAATATGTAGCAATTCCACTGGTACTAAATGGATTATTTCCATTAGTGCTATTTTTATTCCCTGATAAAACACTTATTATTGATGTTCCTTCTCTTATAGTAAATTTATTATATCCTAATGAAACAGAAATACCTTCATAAGTATCAAAATCTTGCAAACAAATAATTCCTTTAAATGGTTGTTCATAATAATCATCTCCACAATGCCCAGTAGTATAAAAGTGAAATTCCATAGTTACATGTTGAGATGTGTCATACATGGTTTGAATACCAAATACACTATTAAATATTGCCCATGGATGCTCTTTATTATCTGTCCAAATATAAACTCTCATATCAAGAAAAATTGAATCTCCATTATCATCTATATATCTAGCCGCCTCTGAATAGTCTATATATTCAGATTTAATTGTATTATTACTTGTATAAAATTTTTTTGAAAATAAACTAGGGTAAGTATTAGAATAAATTTGTTTACCTGTTTTTATGCTTACTCCTGAAGATGTTCTAATAACATCTTCAGATGTTACATTTCTTATATATCCATTTGAATATTCTTCTTCAAAATAATCTTTACCATATATTGCAATTTCAACTGCATTTACTTCTGTTTTCAAAAATATTATTAAATTTAATAAAAATATAATAAATACTATTTTTATTAATATAATTTTTTTACTTGATATTTTGATTGAATCCATTTTTTTCTGTCTCATATCAACTCTCCTATAAATTTTAAAAATTATTATTAAGTATATAACTTAATAATAATTTCAAAATTCATATATCACGCTTGGTTATTGATATTCAAAGATTTTTATAATTAAATTTGCTTAACAAAATGTCACCTTGAAATTTCTAATTTATTTGATAAAATAGGTACGTATAGAAATTACGCTCACTTATTAAGTTATATACTTAATAATATGTATTCTTTAAGACTGTTGTATTTCAAGCCATTCCAGTATTTTTAAAATATCATTTCTTTTTTATATCTTTTGAGTTACATCTTATAAATTATCTTTATAATTAATAAAAATTGTTATTTGTGTGAAAAAATTATTGTCTTTATTCTAACTAATAGCATAATTTTGAAGAATATATTTCCTTCATTACGAATTCTCGGTATTCCGTCGTATTTTATAGTAGAACTAATATTTTTTAAGAAAACAGCGCCCTCAAAAGACAAGTTTGAGATTCCCTATTTTTTGAAAAAATATTCTACTAATAAAATACTTTGTTTACATTCGAATTCTTCACTTAGAAAATATATTATTCAAAATTATGCAATTAGTTAGAT
>JAAGKN010000684.1_pt1 | contig 71410 bp, 57 predicted proteins | sample 6206371 | NCBI WGS metagenome assembly JAAGKN01 (sample SAMN11533720, study PRJNA540317) | gut metagenome | isolation source: fecal pellets from male and female animal of same cohort | host: Peromyscus leucopus | place: USA:CA | collected 2017
TTTTTTGGGGGGGGGGGGGGGGGGGAGACGGTGCGGCTGATGCCGGCGTAGGCTCCGATTGAGATGATGGTCGCAACCATCAGTAGTAGAAACTTTTTCATGGGATGGTTAATATTTGGTTGAAAATACGTTAATTGTAAAGTTCCCAGTTGTATTAAGGCTGCTAAGCGATTAAAGGCCGCGCTGAGGGTGCCGAATTTTCGGCATTTGTATGTTACAAAATGTACACGTGGTAGTTAACGATGCAAAGATAAGGGCATTTTGTAAAAAATCCAAATTTTTTTTGCAAAAATTTGACCAAAAAACAGCAAAAAACAGCAAAAAACAGCCGTCTCCCAAGGCCGAGTTCACCACGGCCAAAAAAAGTTGGTTTGAGATTGTTGATTCATTGTACTTGGTGGTTGGTCAGAGCGGAGCGTCCGACACTGCGTGGGGCTACAACCATCATCAACTATCTATGGTCCATCAGCCAACCTAACCTCGCGTATAACCCCACTTATAACACCGAGAATTTTATTTCTTAACTCTTAATTTTTAATTCTTTATATGGTTCTTGATAGTTGATTCATAGTCCCTGATGGTTGTCCCCCCCCCCAGAGCGACCTGCACTCAAATCATGTCGATTTGTGCAGTTTTGTGCGGCAAGGTGCCAATGCCGCCAAAATCATCGTCCGTTAACCGGCTCGTTCAGAGTACTCAGAGTACTCAGAGCGCTCTGAGTACTCTGAGTACTGAAAGTGGGACTGCAAAGTGGGTTGGCAATTAATAAAAAGCGGGGGTGTACAATATTAACGACGGTTTTTCGTTAGTAAGTAGAGCGAAAAGCCCCCAAAAGCATTTTCGCCCCGTCTCATCCTCGATTTGAAACACCAACAAACGCTAATTATGAGCTTTAAACCAGTCATAAAGTATCTCCTTGTCACCGTTTTAGGCATCTCTGCCACGACCGCGTCGGCCCAGGACAATATCAAAAACGAATTTAACCCTATCCAAACAGGTGTCACCTCGCTGTCGATTGCACCCGATGCCCGCGGTGCATCGATGGGTGATATCGGTGCGGCTACCGACCCCGATGTCAACAGCCAGTTCTGGAACCCTTCGAAGTATGCCTTCGCTTACTCGCAGGGCGCCGTGTCGCTGAGCTACACTCCGTGGCTCCGCAAACTTGTCAACGACATCTTCCTTGCCAACCTGTCGGCATACTATAAAATAGGATCGAACGACAATCAGGCCATGTCGGCATCGCTGCGCTATTTTTCGCTGGGCGAGGTAAATACATCCGGACCCACCAGCGATGCCGGACAGAGCCTCAATCCCTACGAAATGTCGTTCGACGTCGGTTACTCGCGCAAACTATCAGAAAAGTTTTCGATGGGTGTTGTATTTCGCTACATCTACTCTGATTTGGGATTCAGCGACTCATACGCCGGCGACCAGTCGACGGGAGCATCGGCATTCTCGGCCGACATATCGGGATATTTCACTACCTATCCCATTATTGGGCGCAACGAGTGCCAGTTTTCGTGGGGTTGGAACATTTCGAACATCGGTACCAAGGTGTCGTACGACAATGGCAACTATCCGGCCTTTTTGCCGACCAACTTAAAACTCGGTGCATCGTTTATGTTCCCCTTGGCCGACTATCATACCCTGGCCATCAACTTGGATGCCAACAAACTGCTTGTTCCCGCCCGTCCTCGCGAAAGTGACTACGACACGGCTACTACCGAGGGTCAGCAAGCCTACCTCGACGCCCTCGAGGACTGGGAAAACACCTCGGGTATCTCGGGTATCTTCAAGTCGTTCAGCGATGCCCCCGGCGGATTCAAGGAGGAGCTGCGCGAGATAACATGGTCGCTCGGTGCCGAGTATGCCTACAACAACCAGTTCTTTCTCCGCGCCGGTTATTTCTACGAAAACGAGTTTAAAGGCAACCGCCAGTACTTCGGTATCGGTGCCGGCTTCTCGCTCAACGTAGTGCGCCTCGATGCCAGCTACATGCTTGCGACAGCACAGACCTCGCCGCTCGACCAGACACTGCGTTTTACCCTGACCTTTGATATGGACGGCCTGCGCGACCTGCTTGGCCGACGCAGATAAAGACGAAAGTTTAGCAGTTTAGTAGTTTAAGGGGTTCATCGGGTTCATAGTGCAACCCCTCCGGGGTTGTCGTTAATAACGTTACCTACCCCGAGCGCAAGCGCTCGGGGTTAACCAAGTAAGAGGCCTCCGGCCTCTCGTACTTTGCCTTTCGCCTCTCGTACTTTGCCTCTCGCCTCTCGTACTTTGCCTTTCGCCTCTCAGTTTTATACCCCCGCACCTGCTATATACTATATAACTCACAAAGTAACAGTGGATATACGATTAGGAAACGGATTTGACGTGCACCGGCTGGTCGAAGGCCGTCGGTGCATAATATGCGGCGTGGATATACCCTCGCCGCTTGGTCTTTTAGGACACAGCGATGCCGACGTCGCCCTCCACGCCCTCTGCGACGCGCTGCTCGGAGCCGTTGCGCTCGGCGACATAGGTCAACATTTTCCCGACACTGACGAGCGGTGGGCCGGTGCTGACTCACGACGACTTCTGCGTGCCGTCGTAGCAATGATTGCCGACCGCGGCTACACGGTGAGCAACGTCGACATTACTATCATCGCCCAGAAACCCAAAATGGCGCCCTACATCGAGCAGATGCGGGCAAATGTCGCCGCCGACTTGGCTATCGATATCGACCGCGTATCAGTCAAAGCCACCACCACCGAGCGCCTCGGCTTTACAGGTCGCGGCGAAGGCATCGCCGCCCAGGCCACGGCGCTTCTGAAGTGTGAAGTGTGAGTTTTTTAGACCGGAGAACCACCGCCTTTCCAGAGACCCAAAGATTTTTAATTTTTATTTTTTAATTCTTTTGGAGCCCCGACACGGGGCTGTTTTTTTTGGTGGAGTGGATTAAATGTCGTATTTTTGCGAATAAAAATACTTTACGTCCAATCAATTGCCAAGAAAAACGTCCTGAAATGAAAAGACTGCTCTTTACGTAGCTTGCAACCGCCGTTGCGGTGACAACAGTCCGGGCCTTCGAAAACTTTGCCTTGCCAATGTCGTCATGGCAAACTAAAATCGAAAATCCGGCTTGGGGAAAAATCGAAACCGGCCCCACAACCTGGCGTACCGACTCGACGACAACCTTCAAAGTGCGCTACACCGGCCAATCCTCTACGCCAACCGCCATGGTGACGCGCACCGTCGTTTCGCCTCAGCCAAAAATGTATAATTTCGGCGCCTGGGTAAACATGGGCCGCCCTGATGCCTACCTTACGATGACCGTCCGCGATGCAGCCGGTGCCGTCGTTGCCTCGACAACCGTATCGAGCGCGGCATCGCAGCCCGGTGCACTGACGCCCGGCCGCTGGACACCTGTCTGGGTTGTGGCCGACTTTACAAACATCGACCCACGGGCAAACACCGCCATATCGTTTAGCCTCGAACCCATGTACGACGGCGCGAAAGGCGTTGCGACCGACGTCGCCCCAGCTATCGAAGTGGCCGACATGGCAATTATAACGAGCGATATGCCCGGCCTTTTCGGTTATCCCGACTTGACAAATGCCGAGTTCGAGACCTGGAGCCACTCGGCCCTCGGCATAAACCGCTATCCGACGTCGTGGATAGTATCCAACTCCGAGCGTGTAAACGGCGTACACGCAAACGACAACGCCGTGCGCATACCTGCCAATACAATCATATCGAGCAACATTTGGATGCGCAGCCGCGAAGCATCTCATCTGCGACTTATGGCCCGTGCCGAAAAACCGACCACAATCAATGTCCACGAGTCGCCGCGCGACACAAAAGTCATCTGGACCCACACTATCACCCCCGGCCCGTGGAACGAGGTGATTCTACCGGCTCACATAGGCGCAGGGATGACCCTGTCGGCCGACAACGATTGGAGCCTCGACGGTTTGCGCGTAATCGAGACATACAACTTGGACAGTGAACGTCCCACCGAGCGCACCCTCCACGTGACCTCGAGCGAGGACAGCGGCCCCGGCTCGTTGCGCGACATTGTCGACCAAGCCCGTACCGGAGACTGCATCGTTTTCGATGTCAACGACGTCACCGTCGAGTCGGCTATCGACCTGTCGGACAAATACATCAAAATTGACGGCGGACGCAGTAATCCGTCCGACCCCTACAGCCCGCTGTCGACCACCATTCGACAGACCACTCCCGGCCAGTCGATATTCGTTGTCAATCCGAGCGTCGACGGCACGTTGCTGAGATTTAAATATCTTGATTTTGTTGGCGAGGGCGGAGCCACCAACGGAGGCGCCATCAGTGTAGGCGATGCACGTACGCTCGGCACGATGCGTATCGATATGGAGCATGTCGGCTTTGACGGTTTAAAAGCCAAAACGGCCGGAGGCGCACTCTACCTCGGAGCACCCAACGTCGAAACCAACCTTTATAGGTGCACATTCACCGGCTGTTCGGCATCGAACGGCAGCGCAATCGCCTTTGCGCGCGGTGCATCGCTGACTGTCCAATACAGCGACTTTGTCAGCTGCAGCTCGACAGGCTCGCCGGGCGGAGCCGTGACATCGACCTCGACCACCGACGCACCCTTGACAATCAGCCACTGCGATTTTGACCATTGCACAGCGTCATCGAGCACCGGTGTCGGCGGCATCGCTATCCAGAGCGCCACCACGCCCGCACACATAAACCGCAGCCAGTTTGACTACTGCTCCGGTGGCCGCGCATCAGCCATCAGCGTATACAACACGACGAGGTCGGCGGCCGTATCGAAAGTTGCAATCACCAACTGCACGGCCGTCAACAATCCCTCTACCGCCCCGGTCATCGCCTTAGGTATGACATCGCGCTATGCCGGACCCGAAGTCGTGCTGGTCAACAACCTGGTTACAGACAACGGTGGCCCCGGCCTGAAAGTGAACGGCGGAACAGCCACGGGCAGCAACAACCTTATCCAAAACACCGACACGGCGCTCGACAATCCCATTGACGCCGGCACCGAGCCCTTCTACCTTGAATACAACACCGACGGCACACCCAAACGAAACGAGGTTTTGCGCCGTCCCTACGGTATTCGCGAGGGCGGAGCGGTCCACGACAAAGGTCTCAAGTCGTTTAAACTTCCCGGTAGCGACAACGAGCTAATCACCTACAAGGGTTTTGAAGGTGGATTTTTGATGTATACCGGCATGTACACGTCGCTGGGTGCTTCGGAGTACATCGGCCCCGATGGCGGCGTTGACGGTGTGGTCAGCGATGCACCCTCGGTCACCGTATGGCCCAACCCCGTTTCGACCTTGCTCAACGTCGACGGCCAGTACAACCGCATGTGGCTTACAGACATGGCAGGGACGACAGTCTTAGTTGCCAACGGGCCGTCGATCGATGTCAGCGGCATTGCTCGCGGCATGTATCTTGCATCGTTCGAATGTAATGGACGTATTTATACTCAAAAAATCATAATCCGATGAAAAACAAGACACTAATCTCCATATTGCTTGCTGCGGCCACCGTCCTGAGTGTCGGGGCCCAAAAACGAGTGCTCATTATGGGCGACCGCACATGTGCCGGCAGTGCCGACTCGACAATCTTTGCGGCAACAGCCCCGGCGGGTGCATATACCTACTCGGCAGGCCTCTATTCGACATCACCGACCGAAGCGCTGACGCCCTACAAAGCAGTCCGCGATGACAACTTCGGTGCCCAAACCATGGTCGACGGTCTCCACGCTGTCCTGACAAAGAACGTGCCCGGCGAATCGAAGTTTGTATATACCATCGTCGCTGACGACAGCCCCATTGCCGGGTGGGATTTTGCCGGTCTCGGCCTCGATGCCGACTATGTTGTTTGGATGCACGGCAGCCGTGAGTATGGAACGGCCGAGGCCGACTATGCCGCCGGGCTGCGTCGTCTCGTGGCGCAATACCCCGAGGCGCGTATCGTCTTTGTCGAACCCGGCAACGGCTCGGCAGTCTTCGCTGCCCGCACCGCTGCCGAGGAGTACTCGATACCGTCGTTCAGCGTCGAGGATGCAATGATCGATGTGGCACGTGCCGGTGGGGCCGTGGTGCTCAACCCCTTGGGCGTTGAATACGGCACGGATGGCCGTACACCCGTTGCCTCGTCGATGTCGCGCCTCGGCACGATGATAGGCAAGGCGTTGACAGCCGAAAACGTCGTTCCGTTTAATCCCGGCTGCGTGGCCCGCGGCAACCTTATCCGTATCACCGGCATGACAACCTCGATGCTCGACACCATCAATATCGCTCCGGCGCGGTCGATGGGCTTCGAAGTGTGGCGCGGAACGGGCCGCAATGCCCGCCGTCTCAATCTTGAGCCGTACAACGAAGCTAATGCCATAGTATTCAAAGTCAACGAACCCATCGTGGCCGGCGACCGCCTGGTCTATGGCACAACCGACGTAGGGTCCGGCCCGATGAACGGACGCCGCGGCAACTTTGCCCTCGACGGCGTAGCTATGCCCCACTTCTCGCTCGAAATCACCGATGTCGAGTATCCCGATGCCAATGTCACCGGCACGATAACGTGCGACGGCGCGGGCGTTGCCGGCGTAACTGTCAGCGACGGATATGCCTTCGCCGTGACCGACAATGCCGGTCGCTATGCCCTCGCATCGAACAAAAAGAACGGATACGTATTCTACACCTTACCCTCCGGATACGAGCCCGAAACCGAGGACAACGGTTGGCAAATTCGCAACTACGCCCACCTGGCTGCGCCCGGCGATGTAAGCGCTGTTGAAACCCACGATTTTGCCCTTCGTCGCGTCGACAACGACAACCACATCATGGTTGTCGGCGCTGATGCCCACCTCGCTGCCCGAACCGGCGACAAAAAGCAGTTTAAAAACGGCTTCGTGGCCAAAATGAAGGCTCTGCGAGCCGCTAACCCCGATGCACGTATCTACTCGACAATCCTCGGCGACCTTACTTGGGACGAGTTTTGGTACTCGAACAACTACGCGCTACCCGATTTTGTCAAAACGATGACCGACTATGGCTATCCTTTTATGCTCTTCCCCGTTATGGGTAACCATGACAACAACGGCGGCACACCGGCCGGGTCGACCTGCGACTTCGATGCCTCGGAGCCCTTCCGCACCATTATCGCCCCGACATACTACTCGTATAACCTCGGCAAAGTGCACTATGTCGTACTCGACGACATCGTATATAAAAACACCAAGACCGAAGGCAAAAGCTACTCAACCGGCATTGTCGGCGACCGCGACTACGGCCAGTACTACACCGACGAACAGCTCGAGTGGTTGCGCCACGACCTTGACAACATCCTCGACAAGTCGACACCCGTCGTCGTTTGCCTGCATATCCAAAACTGGGCGCTGTCGACCAACGGACAATTCACCGTCAACGCAAACCTCAACAACGGTGCCAGCGAAGCACTTGCCCGCATCCTGTCCGATTTCAACGACGTGACAATCCTGAGCGGTCACACGCACTACAATTTCCATGCCCACCCGCCGATGTTCCCCAATGTACACGAGAACAATGTTGCGGCCATCTGCGCAACGTGGTGGTGGACCGACAAAATGGTTGGCCGTCACATTTGTAAGGACGGATCGCCGGGCGGTTTCGCAGTATACCGCGCTGACGGCAAACATCTTTCGTGGAAATATCACTCGATCGAGGACAACGGCGACGCCCAGATGCGCATCTACGATATGAATGTTGTCAAGGCCGCCTTCCGCGACGACCCCGACATCGTGGCCTATCGCACGTTTGACAGTACACGCCCCAACTACTCGACAATCGACGACAACCTTGTGTATATCAACGTGTTTAACTACGACACCGACTGGACCGTCGAAGTTACCGAAGGCGACACACCCCGCGAAGCCACACGCATAACCGCGGCCGACCCTCTGCATTTTATCTGCTACGAAGTTCCGCGCTACAAAGCGGCCGGCAAAGTGACCCAGGGTTACAAAACGAACACAACCAATCACATGTTCCGTGTTCGTTGCACGACGGCCGATGCCCCGGTGACAGTACGCCTTGTCGACTCGTTCGGCAACGAATACCGTCAGACCCTCAGCCGCCCCGGCATCTACGACACGACCATGCCCTAAGAGAAATAAAAATTAAGAATTAAAAAATAAGAATTCAAAGACTCTGATGACTCAGAGAACTCTGAGTGCTCTGAATTGACAATTTGACAAACTGACAAAGTGACACTTTGACAAATAGACAAGGTGACAAACTGACACAGCGAGCGCCGTTGCATTGCAACGGCGCTCGCTGTGTCTATTGGGGGGAGGGGGTTAGTCGGTGATGTCGAGGATTTCGATGTCGAAGACAAGGGTTTCGAGGGGGCCGATGCCGGCTTGGGGTACGCCTTTGCCTTTGTAGCCCAACTTGCCGGGCACCCAGAAGGTCGCTTTGCCGCCTTTTCCGAGCATTTTGAGGCCTTCGGTGAGGCCGGGTACCATCTGATCGACAAGCAACGTTGCGTCGTTGTTAGCATCGAATACTTTGCCGTCGAGGTGGCTGCCTACGTACTTGGCTTTGACGGTGTCGCCGGCCTTGATACGGGGCTCGCTGCCGGCGTCCTTAATGACATAGGTCAGTCCCGAGGCTGTTGTTTTAGCTTCGGGGGTTGCCTTTTTCATTTTGGCAACGAGTGCCTCACCGGTTTTGACGTTTTGGATTGCTTCGGGCGATTTGGCCAGGCGTTCTTCCTCGCGCTGTTCCCATTGGTCGAAAATCGATTTTTGGAGATCGTTGAGCTGTTTTTCGAGGGCTGTGCGTTCGGCCTCGGGCAACGGACGGTTGTCGAATGCCTCGCGGATGCGGTCGACAACGACCTCGCGACGTACATTGACGCCTTTAGCCTCGATCGAGGCCAGGTTCTGCACCATATTGAATCCTGACGACATGCCTGCGTAGAACTCGGGGCTATGGTCACCACCGACGACGGATTCGAGCCCGGCAACGAAGTCGTTCTTCTCCTTGGCGGTGACATTGCCGCGGGTGTTGAGTTCGGCTGCAAGCGACAGTCCTATCATCTTGCCGTAGGCCTCGGCCAACGTGTCAGCAGCGGCTGCTGATGTGGTGTCAGCTGCAAAACGGTTCATTGCTGTCTCGAAGGCTGCGCTGGTGACTTGCTGGTCGAACATACCAATCGAGTCGGTGTTCATGGCCGTTTTGAGGGCAGCCATGACCTTTGCGCGGTCGATTTTGACAACCGAGTTGTCCAGACTCATAAGGTCGCCGCTTTCGATGCGCATACCCAGTGTCTGACCGCTGATGTAGACCATCGGACGGCGGTGTCCGGCAACGGCTTCAAGGCCGTCGACAAAGTCGGCGATGCTGTAGGCTGTGTCGTTGTATTCCTTGATGTATGTAGTCAGCTCGTTTTTAAGCGATTGACCGACAACGCGGCCGTACAGGTCGGAGAGAGTGTCGGACGTGGCCGTGTATGTGGCCGTGTCGAGCATATCGGTGTCGGCATCGGCGCCCGAGCCCGAACATGACAGTCCGAGCACTAAAAACATCGCCGCCATGCCGGCGACGATGCTACGCGAGATGTTTATTTTCATTGTGCGATATCAACAATTTCGACAAGGAAATAGAGTGTTTCGTTGGGTTCGATACCGGCTTGGGGAACTCCGTTGGGGCCGTATCCGAGGTCGCCGGGGATACGCAGTAGGGCTTTGCCGCCTTTGCCGAGCATCATAAGGCCTTCGCCGAATCCCGGAATCACCATCGAGGGCGAGAAAGCTGCCGTGCCTTCGTCAAACAGCGAGCCGTCGGCGTGCAGACCGCGGTAGCGGACGGTAGCTTGGGTGTCGCGTTCGATATTGGTGTTGTCGCCTTTGTCAAAAATGGCGTAAACGAGGCCTGTGGGCGACTCCTTGACCATGGCGGTCATTGTTCCGCCGTCCTGGGTGGGGATGGTGACTTCCTGACCGGGCACGAGCATATCGGCAAGGTTGTCGAATACCGAGCCTTCGGCTTCGTCGGCATCCTCAGCGACCTCTTCGACGTCGGTTGTTTCTTCGATCATTTCGTCGTCGTCAGCGTCGTCGGTGCTTTTTTTGGCGTTGTCTTTACATGCAACGGTGGTTGCAACGAGGGCCATCATAGCGACAGCCGAGAAAAATTTGAGCGTTTTCATTTTGTTTCGCACTGAGTTTTTTGAGCGTTTTTGGCGGCCTGTTCGGCACGCATTTTAGCGCGGTTGAAATCAATTTGGCTTACGCGGTCTGTCAATCCCGAGAAGATAACGTCTACTTGGTTGATGTCCTGGAGGTTGACCTCCTCGGCCGTAGCGTATTCGCGGACCTTGGCAAGGATAGCGTCGCGGTCAATGTCGACGCCGGCAGCTTCGAGTTGGTCGATGTATCCGGCAACTCTCAGCCCCATGGCGATACCCATCATGTAGCTGTCGCTGTAAGCTTGACCTGTAACCATCTGTAGGCCTTTGAGATAGTCTTGAACATCGATGTCGTTGCCGTGGTAGTATTGATCCTCGATGCCTTTGTTGATTTGCATGCCCACGATAGTTCCGTAGTATGTGTTTACCGAGTCGGAGAGTTCGGCCGATACGATCGAGTCGTTGTTTACATCACATTTTGTGCCACAACCGCACGATGTTGTGCCGAGAACCAGTGCTGCAGCCATGCAAGCACCGATAATTAATTTTTTCATTGTTAAAGTATTATTGGTTATATGCGGCTGCGCCGCGGGTTATATATGGGGTTATATTCGGGATAAAAGGATTTTGGCTTCGCCGACACACAGCACCAAAACGCCCAAAAAAATTAAAAATTAAAAAATAAAAATCTCTGGGTCTCTGGTCTAAAGATTGCATACTTAGCGGTCGTCGGGGTGTTTGAGGTAGTACTGTTCGAGCAGGTGGTGCAGGTCGAAGTAGTACTCGCGTTGCTCGGCGTCCTTGCCCGGCGGCTGTACTGTGATTTTTTCGTAGTAGGGCGGTGCAAAATTCTGACCTACAACGCTTACGCCCGAAAGGTTAAAATAGTCGAATTCGTGCGAGGGGTAGACCACGACGATGGCATGTTCGGGGTCGGCGCCGGTGCCCGAGTGGGCTATGGCTAAAAGGAGGTGGTCGAGCTTGTGTTTCCAGATTTTGGCAAGGTTGTACTTACCCTCCTGCTCGTAGACGTAGACGCGATACATAATCTGAGTCAGATTCAGTGGGTTGTCGGCCAACATCTTGTCGGAGAGCGCCTTGATTTGGTTGCGCTCGCTGCGGCTCAGCGTGCCGTGTCTAAAATAGAGCGGCTCGGTGGCTTTCAAGTCCTTTTCGTACGGGTTGGGACGGTAGGGGTTGTAGTCCTCCTGAAACATTGCGCCGTAGTACAGATAGTGGTAGTCGGCTTCGGTCATGGTTGTGTCGGGGCTCATAAACTGCTTTAGCAGCTTTGGATAGTAATATCGCGAAGCGGGGTTTAGCGTTTCGGACTGTATACGGTTAAAATCGGGATGCAATGTTTGGGCGGGCCGTGCCTGTGCGGTCAATATCGACAAGACGGCTGCAAGTACAAAAGCTATGATTGGTTTGTGTTTCATTGTTGTTGGTTTGGAGAGTAAGGGGGGAGGGGGTTGTCTGCGGGGGGGGGGGACTACGAAGCCTGTGCTAACATCGAGTAGACAATCAGTCGTGCTACTATCAACCCAATCATCGAAGCGGTGACGGTTGCCGGGATGCCTTTTGCGCCAAGGTAGTTAAAGAACTTGGCATGAGGAAAATCGAGCACCTTGCCGCGGTCGGTCCGGGCGTAGGCTATGGCACCGATAATCGCACCGAAGGCTGCACCGAGTATCACCGAGGCCGGTCGATAAAAGGTGAGGCCGACAGCCATGCCGGCGATTGCGCCTCCGGCAATGTAGCCCACACCGCGACGCGACTCGCGTACGAAACGCGGCAGCATACGGTTGTTGGCAAACACGATAGCCGTTACGATGCCCCAAAACACAAAGTCGCCTGTGTCGATGGGTGTGTATCCGCTAAGATACCCGGCCCACATCGCCATGTAGGCAACCACCGATGCCGGTGTGCGCGGATAAAACATCATCACGGCCGCAATAGCCATCAGTGCTCCGCCGAATACCATCCAGCCTATCGAAAGGGTTGGTGTTGCTATGTCGAGTAACAGTTCGTAGTTCATCTCTATTTTTCTTTGTAAAATTAAACGTACATATAATGTGTTTGATAATCAACCGAATGCCAAAGGTGTCGGTTGGCGTTATCAAACAACATTACATCCCCAAACGGATGTTGTCTTATATATTAAACAACACCGAAGGGCGATTTGACGATTAATTTCGACAAAGATACAAAATTTTTGTGATACGCGGCTAAGAGCCCGTCCCATAATAAATGTTAACGTTGATGCGGACACTCGTCGAGGTAGTTCTAACGAAGGTTTTGGCTGTCAGTCCCGAGGACTGGTGCATAGAACTGAAAGGCGAAAGGCGTGTACTATATCGGCACCGCCTCCGGGGTGCCCGGGGTGGGGGGCGTCCTGTCCCGCGGGCTTACGCCCGGGCGTGGCTATACCCTCGCGCCTCCGGCGCTACGCCAACGCGATGAGTTCAAAATACAAATAGTGTTTTTGTCCGTGAAATTGGTCGATAAGGCGTATTTGGGAGGTCGAATTTTGGTAGTGACACCGTGATTTCGTAACTTTGTGCCTACAACCAGTCAATAAGCAGGATGCACAAATTAGCCACAACCCTAAAAAGCATAATCGCCGGCGCACTCGTTGCGCTGACAATGATAACCACGCCGTCAACTTCGGCTCAGATTGTCTCGTCGACCCCCGAGACGGTCCTTAACAGCGACTCGATACGTCGCGACTTTGACAGCCGTCCCTACTTCGGCCTGTATAAGGACAACTATTTTATTTTTGGTGCACCCGTCGGATACCGGCCAACGAAGGAAAATACCAATATCAAATTCCAAATATCGATATCCCAGAAACTTACAAAGTCGACACTGCCCCTGGGCACATACCTGTATCTTTTCTATACACAGAAGGTGTTTTGGAACGTGCTCGAAAACTCCATGCCAATGACCGACCTCAACTTCAACCCCGGTGTAGGTTTGGCAAAGCCGCTTTTTGTGCGCAACCGCTATATCGGTAAGGCTTTTGTCATCATCGAACACGAGAGTAACGGCCGCGACGGCGATGCTTCGCGCTCGTGGAACAAGATTTCGTTTGGCGGCAATATCATCATCGACCCCAACATCATGGTGCACGGCAAGGTGTGGATTCCCATCGTCGATGGTATGAACAACAAGGATATCCTCGACTACTCGGGTATATACCAGGTCGGTATGCAGGTGTATAGCAACAATCGCCGCTTCACCGGCTCGGTGCTGCTGACAAAACGCCGCGGATGGCGCCTCAATTACAACACCACCATCGAGTTTGCATACCGTCTTTGGAAACGCGACAACCAGTACCTTTTTCTGCAGTACTACAACGGCTACGGCGAGGGTATGCTCGAGTACAACCGCTACCACAGTATGCTGCGCGTCGGCATCGTCATCAAGCCCCAGCTCTTCTCTGACTACTAATTGAGAGGTGCAAGGTGCGGGATGGGAACGTAAGCCTCCGGCTTGCGATTAATGTGGGAGCGTAGGCCTGTCTTCGCGCTTCCGCGCTCACACAGCTGTTATAGCTAACATGACGCCAACCATGGTAAAAAAGGCGAAAGGCGAGAGAGACTTTCAGAGGTTTCTGAGTGCTCTGAGCTCTCTGAGTTGTCAAAGTGGCAGGCTTGGCAAGCCGGATAAAAAAGTCGCTCTCGGTATCGAGAGCGACTTTTTTAGGGTGAGGGGATTCACAAGCCGGAGGCTTATGTTCCCGATGTTAACCGCGTTGGTTATTTAACGAGGACTTTCTTAACTTGGTTGCCTTGGCGTACGATGTACATGCCGGGGTTGGGGTTAGCTACGCGACGGCCCTGGAGGTCGAAGTATTCGGCGTCGGCATCGGTGGGGTTAACCTTGAGGGTCTCGACTGCGTCGACGGGTTTAACGTAGAAGGTGCCGGTGTCGGGGTGGGTAGCCCAGTCGCCGTAGAAGTCACCTTGGGTGCTGTGGTGTGTACCGCGGATGATGTAGTTGAAGTTGTTGTTCTGAACATCGCCTTTTTCGGTGATGCTGCCCGAACCGCTGACTTCGCGGTCGCCGTAGAGGTAGTAAACCATTTCGCCGGCGGGGACGTCAACGCTGATTTGCATATCCTGGAAGTAGAGGAAGCAGGGGGTGTCGGCAGGGCCTTCGGATATGAGACCGAACATAAAGTAAACGTGTTCGAGGTCGTATGCGCTGCCTTGAATGCGGTCGAGGGTTACGTTGAAGTTGTCCCACTGATTCCATTGGATTTCGCCGCCGTCGAGTTCGGCATAGTCGATGAGGTCGTATTTGCCGGTGTTTTTGTTGTAGCAGTATTCGTTGATGATAAATACGGTGTAGTCGGTGGGGTACATCTTGAACATAATCGAGGCTTCGCCTTGGGTGGCCGTCAGGTCGTAGTCGGATGTTTCGAAACCGGCCCACGAGTTTGTCGATTCGCAAACTTCGGCAAGGTAACCGAAACCGAGAGCACCGTCCATCAGTACGGGCCAGTGGCACATACCGCCGGGGATTTCGGCCAGGGCAACGTCTTTAGCATAGTAAGCCAAGCTGGGGTTCTGGGGGTCGGAGTTGCCGACTTTGAGGGGCGACCAGTCAACGTTAAGGTACATAGCGGTTGCGGGGCCGTATACGTCGTTGAAGGTGTAAAGCTCGTGGTGAGTTGCTTTGTCGGCAGCAGTGTAGCTGACTGTGAAGCTCTGTTTGTCGGCTGCGATGGTGTGTGCTACGTTGTCGGGGATACCGAGCTCGACGTTGCTGCCACCTGTTGTGCCACCGCCGATAGTACCGCCGCCGGTGCCACCGCCGCTCGATTTGCCCGAGTAGCGTTCGCCGTCAACATATAGACCTGCAAAAGCAAGGTCGGTGTCGGCGCTGCCGTTGGTACCCATAATCATGATGGCGATTTCGGCCTGGATGGGCTGTTTGTTTTTGTCGGTAAAGCCGTTGTGCTGCATTTCGAGCCAGTAGAAGTTTCCATTGTAGGGAATGGCGGTTGATTCGCTGTTGAGCAGGAAGTCTGTGCCGTTAAGGCCTTCGATCATATTAACCATGACGGCCGAGTTGCTCGACAAAGCTGCGACCCACATACCGATTTTCATCGGTTTGGCAGCTTGAGCATCACCGATACGGAACTCGTTGCCGTTACCCATCAGTGCTGCCATGCCGTTGCCGATTGAGTATACACCGTATCCGTACAGGTTGTCAACGCCGGCCGAGAGGTACTTCGACGGTACGTTCGACAGGCCCTGGGTAACAGCTACGGGGCTCGACTGGCTGCCGGCTGTGAAGTTGTCCATGCCTTCAGCAATGATGCCTGCATTGGCGGTGATGCCAAGATTCGAATTGGGATGGGGTGCGATGTTTTGACGTTGGAATGTCATGGCGTGGAGCTCGTCGAGCGATACTTTGCCCGACTGTACGTCCGAGATTTTTACTCCCGTGTCAACAAGGCGGACAACCTCGAAACCGGGTTGCGCATTTTTCTGTGTCTTGATTTGAGCACGTGCAGGGGTGGTAGCTGCTTCGTCGAGAAGCGATACCCGGTTAACAGGCGACGATGCCTGACGTGTCACAGCTATGCGGGCATTCATTGCCGGCATGGCAAGAGCAACAAGTGCGAAGGGGAGTAAATACCTTTTCATGTTGGTCAATCTTTAAATGTGATGTAACTATGTTTTGATTTTTTGTTTTTTTCTACGTTGGTTGGTCCGTATAATGGATAAACGAGTGCAGTAAAGTAATTGTTCGAAATTAACTAAAAATTTTTTAATAAATTTTATGTTGCTTTTGTCGGTGATGAGTTAGAAACGTTGTGTTTATCGGGGGTTGGGAGAGCAAAATCCTAAAAACGACCGCAAATTAAAAATAAAAGTTCATAAGTCGAAGATTTAAGATGTTAAAAAATCTAAAATATAGCAAAAGTGTCGAGAAAAGGCCTCCCAACCCCGCCTCGGGGTTATGTTTTGCTTGCAAAATAACACCGGCGAGAGGCAAGGTGCGAGGGGCAAGGTGCGAGGCCAGGTGTGGGGTGCAAGGTGCAAGGTGCAAGGTGTGTAGTGCGAGGAGCAAGGGGCAGGGAGCGGGGGAATTTCAGAGTTCTCGGATTTATAAGACTTATAAGATTTATAAGACTTATAAGAGTTCTCTGATTTTTTAATTTTTAATTTTTGATTTTTAATTTCGATAAGCGGTTTGGTTGGTTGCCAAAAAGTTACTAATTTTGTAGATGTGATAAATTGCCCCTGTCCGCCACCCGGGGGCCGTCCATCAAAATTGCAAACATTATGGAACCGTACAACAAGACCCCCGAAGAGGAAGAACAAATCATCGAAGCCGCATACCGCGACGTTCTTAACGGTTATCTGGCTAGCAATCACCGCAAAAAGGTCGAGATGATTGAGCGTGCTTATCGGTTTGCCAAAGCGGCTCATGCCGGAGTGCGACGTCGCTCGGGCGAGCCGTATATACTCCATCCTATCGCCGTGGCAAAGATTGCCAGTCAGGAGATTGGCTTGGGGTCGACATCGATTTGTGCCGCTCTGCTCCACGATGTGGTCGAGGATACCGACTATACGGTCGAGGATATTAAGCAACACTTCGGGGCAAAAGTTGCTCAGTTGGTCGAAGGCCTGACAAAAATCTCGGGCGGCATCTTCGGCGACAAGGCCTCGGCCCAGGCCGAGAACTTCCGCAAGCTCCTGCTCACGATGAGCGAGGATATCCGCGTGGTGCTGATCAAGATGGCCGACCGCCTGCACAACATGCGCACGCTGGGGTCGATGGCTCCGGCCAAGCAATACAAGATTGCGGGCGAGACACTATATATATATGCGCCGCTGGCCCACCGTCTGGGTCTGTTCGCCATCAAGACCGAGCTCGAGGATCTCGGCTTCAAGTATGAGCATCCCCAGGCATGGGATGATATCACCCAGAAAATCAAGGAGTCCGAAGCACGCCGTGCGGCTGTCTACAGCGACTTTTCGGCTCCCATCAAGGACCGCCTCAACGAGATGGGCCTTGAGTACGAAGCCAAGGCACGTCTAAAATCTTGCTACTCGATATGGAAAAAGATGGAGACAAAGCACGTGCCCTTCGAGGAGGTGTACGATCTCTACGCGATGCGCATCGTATTTGAATGTGACGACCCGTCGAAGGAGAAAAACATCTGCTGGAACATATACTCGGCCATCACCGACCTGTACCGCCTGCATCCCGAGCGCACCCGCGACTGGATTTCGGTGCCTAAGGCCAACGGCTACCAAGCTCTGCACCTGACGGTGATGGGTCCCGACGGCAACTGGATTGAGGTGCAGATACGTTCGCGACGCATGGACGAGATTGCCGAAAAAGGTTTTGCCGCACACTGGAAATACAAAATCGGCGAGGGCGACGAGGAGTCCGAACTCACAACGTGGCTTCGCACAATCAAGGACATCCTCGACAATCCCGAGCCCAGCGCAATCGACTTCCTCGATACGCTGCAATTGAATCTTTTTGCGGCCGAGATTGTGGTCTTTACACCTAACGGCGAGTTGGTTACATTGCCGGCCGGGTCGACCGTACTCGACTTTGCCTTTAGTTTGCATACCGAGTTGGGATTGCACTGCATAGCGGCCAAGGTAAACCACAAACTCGAGCCGCTTAACCACGTCTTGGCGTCGGGCGACCAAGTCGAAGTCATCACATCCAAGACCCAGGAACCCCAAGCCGAGTGGATAGCATTTTTGAAAACCGGCAAGGCTAAAACGCGTGTTCGTCAGGCAATTCGCCGCAGCCAAATGCCTTTTATACTCAAAGGACGCGAGATTTATCATCAGTTCGTGGCCGACAATGGCATCACCGACGACAACCGCACGCTGACAAAACTGATGGGCCATCACGGAGCAGCCAACCGCGACGACTTGGCTTATATGATAGGCCGCGGCGATGTTGTGCTCGACGACCAGACGGCAGCCGCACTGAAAGGCACAATCTCGACCGAGCGCCGGCTGTTCCGCAAATTCCTCAATGCCACCAAAAACGTCCTGACACTCAATACAGGCAAAAAAGAGGAGCCCGCCGAGGATACCAAGCCCGCTGCCCCCAAGCCAAAAATCAACCCCAAGGAGACCTACGAGTTGCACTATGACGAAAATGGCGCAAACTTCCGCATTGCCGACTGCTGCTCGCCCATCCCCGGCGACGAGGTGCTCGGTTTTATTGATGACGACGGTGAGGTTGTTGTCCACGCCTTGAATTGTCCGCGTGCGCTGGTGCTCAAAGCCGGCTACGGACCGCGCATCGTATCGACACGCTGGGCTGTGGCTACGGCCAAGTTTATGGCCCACATCCGCGTCGAGGGCATCGACCGACATGGTATCCTGCAGGAGATTACGGGTGTGATATCGACCCAGTTGGCCATCGACCTGCGACGTCTCGACATCGAAGCCGACAACGAAGTTTTTCACTGCGACCTGTGGGTTCGCGTCGAGGATGCAGACATCGTGTCCGACCTTTGTCAACGACTTATGAAAGTTGACGGCGTTGACCGCGCCGCCCGCATACAATAACGAAGAAAAAAATGAAACATAATCGCATATATTCCCCGGTTGTCATCCTTATGATGCTGATAATCGGCATAGTAGCTACGTCGTGCAAGGACGACCCCAAGTTTGTTGTCAGCGGAGATATGATCGACGGCAAGGACGTGACGCTCCACCTGTCACTCCACTTCCCCGACCGCATTGTCGACGAGGTCATCGCCACCCGTTCGGGCCATTTTGACTACACCGGTGTTGCGCCCGAGGGAACGGAGATTTTTGTCGAAGTCTACTCGCACAACTACCAACTGCTCGGCGTCGGCATGGTGGGCAGTGATTCGAAAATGACGATGAAACTCGACCCCGCCGGCATGTCCGGGTTCAGCGTAGACGGCAACGAGTTTAACCGCGAAATTTCGAATTTCATCGCCGAACACAAAACCGACATTGCAAAGGGAAACGCCAAGGCTGTCAACAAGGCAATCGGTGTGTACGGAAAGGATAATCCCGGCTCTGTGGTCTCGACCGTGCTGCTGACAAGTCTGTACGATGCCTCGATTGATGCCGACGGGGCTGCTGCGCTCTTCGAGTCGATAAACGAGACGGCCCGCCCGGCGTATATCGTTGGTGGATATGCCGATATGATTAAAAATGCGGGCGGTAAGGATGCCGACCGTGTCGAGGCCGTCTCCATCCTCACTGCCGATAAGGGCATTGCGCGTATCGACCCAAAAGAATACCGCGCAACCATCATCGCCTTCAGCAGCGACGTGCCTACACGTGGCGATTCGATAAAAAACACGCTGCGCCGACTCGCTAAGCGTGCCGGCGGCAGTGGTTTGGTTGTCGACCACTATCTGAGTGGAGACACAATTTCGTGGAAAAGTCAGGTCAAGCGCGATACGGTGACGTGGACGGCGGTGTGGTCGGGAGCAGGGCCTAAAGCGCCCGGTGCTGACCGATTCGGTATCACGTCGCTGCCCTATTTTGTTGTAGCCGACTCTACGGGACGCACCATCTACCGCGGTACATCGTTGAGCACGGCCGATTCGCTGTTCCGAAAAGAATTAAAAAAATAAATGCCTCTTGCTATCTGGCCTAATGCCTAACCAATTAGCGTTTGACGGCGACACGGAGCTTGGCCGAGCGGCTGCGTGGATTGCGCTCAATCTCGTCATCACCGGGGACAATGGGCTTCGATCCGAGCGGACGCAGGGGTGCTACGGTGTTGCCAAAAAAGTCTTTTTCGACGTCACCGTCCAGGTTACCCGTCTTCATAAAATTCTTTACAAGGCGATCCTCAAGGCTGTGGTATGTAATGACAGCCAAACGTCCGCCGGGACGCAGAACACGCGCTGAGGCGGTCAGGAATCGCTTCAGGACGTCCAATTCGTTATTGACTTCGATGCGCAGGGCTTGGTAGATACATGCCAGGTCCTTTTTTTCGCGTCGCGGGTCGACGAGGGGATTGACGATGTCGAGTAAATCGGCGGTGGTGCGCAGGGCGTGGCCTCCGTCTCGTGCCTTGATGATAGCCGAGGCAAGCTGACGGGCATTTTTAAGCTCACCGTACAACCTAAATATGCGCGTCAGGTTGTCGTGGTCGATGTCGGCAAGCAAATCGGCGGCGGTGCGCGATGCACCGGGGTTCATACGCATATCGAGCGGACCGTCTTCCCATCGAAACGAAAAGCCGCGGTCGGGGTCGTCAAAATGGTGAAACGATACGCCAAGGTCGGCAAGGATGCCGTCGACGCCGTCAACGTCGTAGTAGGCCATGAAGTTGGTCAGATAGCGAAAGTTGGCGTGGACGATGGTGAAACGGGGGTCGTTGAAGGCGCGGGCCACGGCCTCGGCGTCCTGGTCAAAGGAGTAGAGGTGACCGTCCGGGGCGAGGCGGTCGAGGATAGCACGACTGTGGCCGCCACCACCAAAGGTGACGTCGACGTATGTTCCGTCAGGTTTTATGTCAAGAGCCTCGAGAACCTCGGGCAAAAGGGCGGGGATGTGGTATTCCAAATTCGAATTGTGAAGTGTGAAGTGTGTAATCGCGAAGCGCTTTGCTTGCAAAGTCATCGCCTTGGCGCTTGCGCAGCAAGAATTGTGAGGAGTGAGACCCATAGGGCATTGAGGTTGGTATTTTTAAACCAAAGACGAGGTCGTCCGAAGGACGATGGATGTTCGTAACCGGGCACGTCTCGCTTCGCTCGACGTACCCGGTTACGAGCTGAAAGCGTCCTTCGGACGCAGGGTCTATATTTCATAGCCCTCCCCTGCGGGGTGGGTTTGGTGGGGTCGTTACTTTTTGAGGAGTTGGAGGATTTTGGTGGGTATGTCGGTGTTGTTGTTGAGACCTTTGAACATATCGGCTCCGACACCGACAGCAAATACGGGCACGGGGTTGCCGGTGTGGCTGGTGGTGGTGAATCCGTATCCGCAGGCATCGTTGAACATCTTGTAAACCAGCACGGCAAAGGCGTTGAACGATGCGTAGAGGGTCTTTTCGTCAGCGGTGTTGCGTTGCTCAAATGTTTTGTCGAACTCGGCTTTGAGTTCGGCTGTCTGTTCGTCGGTGAGTTTAACGACGTTCCAAAATCCGAAGACGTCTGACAGGTGCTGACGCATATCGTCCCAGGTGTAGTTGCGGCGCGATTTGAGGATTGACTTGCAGTACTCGCTGAAAGCCTCCTTCGACTGGCGCTGCGAGTCGATATAGCCAAGATTGGCAGCGTAGTAGAGTGCCTTGTTGCCTACGGTCATACCGCCGGTGTCGTGGTCGGCGGTGACGACGATAAGGGTTTCGTCGGGGTGTTCGAGGTAGAACTTGTAGGCCACCGCGAGGGCCTGGTCGAAGTTGATGAGTTCCTTGATGGCAGCGCCGCCGTCGTTGGCATGGAGGGCGTGGTCGATTGTGCCGCCTTCGGCCATCATAAAGAAGTGGTCGGGCGATACGCGTTCGAGGTGAGCCAGACAGGCCTCGGTCATAAACGGCAGGTTGAGTGCACCGGCAACGGAGTCGATGGTATACGAAACGTCGTTCGAGTTCGAGTTTTTGTCGGGGTCGCCGAGCAGTATAACCTTTTCGGCCTCACCGATTTGCTCAACGCAGTCGCGGCCATATACAATCTTGAAGTTGTTCTGGGCCATGACGTCCATAACGTCGGTGGGGTTGCCTTGTTTGTCGGTTGCGCCGCGCAGCGATGCGCCGGCCATAAAATCGTATCCCGACCGTGCGGCCTGGATATCAATGTCGTAGTACATTGAGCGTTTGGGTACGTGGGCGTAGAAAGCACCGGGCGTAGCATCGTCGGGAGCCACGGTGGTGATGACACCGATGCCCCAGCCGTTGTCCTTTAGGATGCGTGCCATGGATGTCACCGAGACGGTGTCGGGGTCCATACCGAGCATCGAGTTTTTGGTTTTTACACCGGTCGAAAGGGCAGTGCCCGCTGCTGCCGAGTCGGTTATCGGAGTCGATGCCGACCATGTTTGGCAAAAACCGACCACGGGGAACGATGTCATTGTCAGTCCGGGTTGCTCGGGGTGGACAAGACGTTTGTAGTTGAGTGCCGACATTACGGGGCCCATGCCCATACCGTCGCCTATAAAGTAAAATATATAACGCGGGGCGTCGGCGGCTGATACGGTCATTGCCGACAAGCCGAGGATGGCGGCTGCGGCCAGACGTTTTAGCGCTTTCATAATCAGTACTGTTCGTTTTCGTTGGGGAAATCGCCGGTTTTAACGTCATCGATGTAGTGTTTAACAGCCTCGTCGATGATGTTGCCAACGTCGGCATAGCGACGGAGGAATTTAGGTGAGAAGTCCTGATTGATGCCTAACATATCGTGCATAACAAGTACTTGGCCGTCGGCTCCGTTGCCGGCACCGATGCCGATGGTGGGGATAGTGAGCATCTGCGATACGCGGCGGGCAAGATCGGCGGGGATTTTTTCGAGCACGATGGCAAAGCAGCCAATCTCCTGGAGCATCATTGCGTCATCGATAAGTTTCTGGGCTTCGGCTTCCTCACGTGCACGCACTGCGTATGTGCCGAATTTATTGATGCTCTGGGGAGTGAGGCCCAGGTGACCCATCACCGGGATGCCGGCGCAGAGGATGCGCTCGATCGACTCGCGGATTTCGCTGCCACCCTCCATCTTGACGGCCTCGGCATGGCTCTCCTTCATGATGCGGATAGCCGATGCAAGGGCCTCCTTGGAGTTTCCCTGATATGTTCCGAAGGGCATGTCGCAGACCACGAGAGCGCGTTTTGTGCCTTTGATCACGACTTCGCGTGATAAATCATCTGGTCGAGGGTGATGGGCAGGGTGGTCATATTGCCGGCCATAACGTTCGAGGCCGAGTCGCCGACAAGGATAACATCCATGCCGGCGCCGTCGATAAGTTGGGCCATCGAGAAGTCGTAGGCCGTCAGCATTGCTATTTTTTCGCCACGGGCCTTCATCTCGGTGAGGCGCGAGGTAGTTACTTTGCGTTTGTTGTCAACTGTGTTTGTAGACATTGTTATGTAATTCTTTAAAAATTAAGTAACTCTTAAAAGTTGATTATAGACTGCAAAATTACAAAAAAGAATTGAAACCGAAAGAGCAGACAAATTAAAAACGGCTGTCGATGCAGCATTGAACTGACATCGACAGCCGTCGAGACGGTTATTTAGCCTGTGTCTTAGTCGCGGTCGCCGAAGAAGCGAAGCAGATAAAGGAACAGGTTGATAAAGTCGAGGTAGAGCGACAGTGCGCCGAGCACGGCAAGACGGCCAACGGTGTCGTCGGGAGCAACCTGGGCCATGCGTTTGATTTGCTGGGTGTCCCAGGCTGTGAGGCCTACAAAGATGAGCACACCGAAAATCGAGATTATCCAGCCGAGTTGACTACTGCCGACAAAGACATTAACCAACGATGCGATAATCAGACCGATAAGTGCCATGAAAAGGATGTTGCCAAACTTTGTCAGGTCGCGGTTTGTGCAGAATCCGTATACGCTCATCGCACCGAACGTTCCGGCCGTGATAAAGAATGTCTTGGCAATCGACTCGTGGGTGTATGCAACGAATATCGGCGCAAGCAGCAGGGCGTTGACAATGGCAAAAAGATAGAACAAGGCTGTTGCCGACGTGGTCGACAGTTTGTTGATGCCGGCCGAAACACCGATTACGATACCGAACTCGGCAAAGATGAGTACCCACATCATCCAGGTGTTTTGAGCAAACCAGCTGAGGTAGGCGTAGGATGTGCCGCAGAAGTAAGCGAGCAGACCGGTAACAAGCAGCGCCAGAGTCATATTGACGTAGACGCGTTTCATAATTTGGCTTACACGCGTAGCCATCGACATTTGCGTGGCGTATTGATAAGCCTCTTGGTTAAACTGAGGAGGATAACTGTTCATTGTATTGAATGTTGAAATTTAAATTTTTAGTCCGGTGCCGAGCTGAAGCTCGGACGCAGGACAAATAAGTTGATTAGATATTTTACTACTTTTTAGACAAATAACGTGCCAAAAGGTTTAGCGTTTCAACTGTACGATTTCTTCGTACAGTTCACTGTAGATCATTTTGGGCCGGAGGTCTCAAGTGGTAACAATCTGTTACCAGTTCGGGAGTCCCTGAATTTTTAATTTTGAATTTTTAATTCGGATTACATGCGTTCGGGGACGCGAATGCCGAGCAGGGACATGGCCGAGCGGACGATGCGGGCTGTTTGCTCGCTGATTTCGAGGCGGAGCGAACGCAGTGCAGGGTCGGCCTCCTTCAGGATGGGGCAATCGTGGTAGAACGAGTTGTACTCCTTGACCAGGTCGTAGGCGTATTTGGCAATTTCGCTGGGCGAGTAGTCGCGACCGGCCTGGGCAACGACGTCGCCGTATTCGGCCAGGTGGGCGATGATGGATGCCTCTTTTTCGCCGGGGACAACGGCCGAGTAGTCGCCGATGGTGTATCCGGCCTCGGCTGCGCGGCGCAGTACGGAGCGTATACGTGCGTAGGTGTACTGTATAAAGGGTCCGGTGTTGCCGTTGAAGTCGATCGACTCCTCGGGGTTGAAGAGCATGTTCTTTTTGGGGTCGACTTTGAGCAAGAAGTACTTCAAGGCGCCCATACCGACTGTCTCGGCGATGTCGGCAATCTCTTCGTCGCTGAGGCCATCGAGTTTGCCCATGTCCTGCGACACTTGGCGTGCACCTTCGACCATTTGCTCCATCAGGTCGTCGGCGTCGACAACGGTGCCTTCGCGGCTTTTCATTTTTCCGCTGGGGAGTTCGACCATGCCGTACGAGAAGTGAACCAGGTCGCGTCCCCATTCAAAGCCGAGGCGGTCGAGCAGCAGCGAAAGCACCTGGAAGTGGTAGTTCTGCTCGTTGCCCACCACATATATCATCTTGTCGATGGGGTAGTCGGCATAGCGCAGTTTGGCGGTGCCGATGTCCTGGGTCATGTAGACCGAGGTGCCGTCGCTGCGGAGCAGCAGCTTGTGGTCGAGGCCGTCGGCGGTGAGGTCGGCCCACACCGAGCCGTCCTCGCTTGCGGTACATGATGCCTTTTTCGAGGCCTTCGAGCACTTTTTCCTTGCCTTCGAGGTAGGTGTTCGACTCGTAGTAGATTTTGTCGAAGTCGACACCCAGACGGCGGTATGTCTCGTCAAAGCCGGCATATACCCAACTGTTCATCTTTTCCCAGAGGGCACGCACTTCGGGGTCCTTTGCCTCCCAGCGGCGCAGCATCTCGCGAGCTTCGGCCATCAGGGTCGACTGTTTTTCGGCGTCCTCGTCGCTGATGCCGGGGTTGGCGGCTTTGATGGCTGTGATTTCGTCTTTTAGGTGATTGCTGAAAAGTACGTAGAAGTCGCCGATAAGGTGGTCACCTTTTTTGCCGGCCGACTCGGGTGTAACACCGTTGCCCCATTTTTGCCAAGCGAGCATTGACTTGCAGATGTGGATACCGCGGTCGTTTACGATGTTTGTTTTTACGACGCGGATGCCGTTTGCTTTGAGAATCTCGGCCAGGCTGTAGCCCAAAAGGTTGTTGCGGACGTGGCCAAGGTGGAGGGGTTTGTTTGTGTTAGGCGATGAGTACTCGACCATGTAAAGGGGCGAGTTGTCGGTGACGGGGCGGATGCCGGGGTTGGGGTCGGAAGCGATATCGTGGAGCACGCTGTTCCAAAACGTAGGTTTGACAACGATGTTAAGAAAACCTTTAACAACGTTGAAACGGTCGATGGCGGGTTCGACGGCCATCATTGCATTACCAATCTCGGTAGCAACGTCCTCGGGGCGTTTGCGGGCAACTTTTACCCAGGGAAAAACAACGAGAGTGGTGTCGCCCTCGAATTTGGGGTCGGGGGCATTGAGTTTTATTTCGGCCGCAGGTACATCAATGCCGTACAAATCATGAAGGGCACGGCTTGCGGCAAGCTGAATTTTATCGTTAAGTATTGCCATGGTTAAAAAATCGAATTTGGAGTCAAAATTACTAAAAAACTCTGTAATAGCGAAATAGAGAGGTTATTATTGTTATTAATACAATTTAACACAATTAAACTTTGCCGTAAATAAAATATATATTATCTTTGCCGCAAAATTAACAACCAATTAAAACTGTAAAATTTGTATGATGCACAATTTAAACTCCAAAAAGACCCTCCCTGCAGGGCGAATCGAAAATGTCGAAATGTACAACCTATACCGCGGCGAGCCGACCGATGCCGTCCTCAGCGTGATGGGCAAGCCGCGACTGTATGCCGCCGAGGGCGTGGTACCCGTCGGGGTTGACACCTCGGGCGTGATAGTAGACGACGGCACGGGTATAGGTGTGCTCGATACCGACCGGGCAATGACATGCGTTGTAGAGCAAGTCGATGCCGTTGTGCACTGTGCGTTGCCGATGCGCAACTCGTTGATAGTAATGGCTGCCGACGGTGCGCATATTATGCCGCGCGACGAGTACGGACAGCCGACCGACTCGGGCGGCGTGATGCTGTTGGACGGAGTAAGCCTGACTGCCGAACCGTCCGAGTACCTGACGATGACTACCGATGCCGTCACCCTGAGTCGCGAATACAACATCGGGGCGATGAGCGAATCGGCCGACCGCACGGCCCTTCAGCGCCAGGTCGAGACGGCCTACGAACGAGTTGCGGCCGATGCGGCACGTGCCGGGGTGTTTATTGCGCCGGTGATTGCACGGGCTACGTTGCGCGATGCGGCCGGGGCCGTTGTATGGCGAGGGCCCGAAGTGTTGTTGACCGTTCCCGGTGCAAACATCTTTGACCGCAGCATCGAAATCGAGATGCAGGACAACCGAACCGTCGGAATGTCGACCCGCGACGTACCGAGCTACTGTATCCGAGTACGTGTCGACCCCGGCAAAGTACAGGCGTGGAACGAGCGGGCGTCGCGCCTCGAAATCGAGGTTGCTCCCCAGTTTCATCCCTGGTCGGCATCATCGACATACCACGGCACGGTCACCGTTGCGCGACGCCAGTCGGGTGGCACAAACGTGTTGGTCACGATGCCGGCGCTCGAGTATGGATTATCGGCCAACTGGCCTGCGCGGTCGGCCTACCTTGTCAAGGTCGTGACCTCGATATTCGACAAAGTGGCGCGAGTAACGGCAACGGTGCTGAATCCGCTTGAGCACGGCATAGATACTGTTGTGGGCTGCAAGGGCTGGCCGGGACTCAAGGAGGAGAGTGCTGCCCTGGTCAGTGCCTTGACAAAGGGAAAAGCCTTGTTGAGCCCCGCCGAAGTGGAGCTGAGACGGGTGCTTGCTCCCCACGGCTTTTCGGCGCGGTGCGTAGCTGTCGGTGGTGCTGCTGTTGCCTGGGGCAACGTCAGCATTGACCGATACTGTGGATATACGGCGGCCGATATGGCCACCGAGACACGTAAGGATGTGGGGTGGACATCGAGCACAAAAGTGACCTTTGTCGATGGTACATCGGCTGTACACAATGCCGCGGGCACCGATAACGCTCCCGAGCGATTGGGAAGCCTTATAACCTATCCAGATGCGACGGCACGCTGCATCGATGTGACAGTCGAGTACAATGTCGACGGTAGCCTTCCGCGACATTGGCATATCGAGCTCGAGCCCGATGCAAGCGGCACGCGGGCCATTGCCTTCGAGCCTACGCTGAAGGGCCACGCCGGCATTGACGATGCTTCGGCATGGATAAGCGAACCGCGAAGCCGACGTGCCATGCCTATCCACAAACCCGGGCTGTGCCTCGCCGCTCACCCTGACCGCCCGCTCGAACCCCTTGCGCTGCTCGATACGGACACGGTGATACGCAACATAGCCGTTGCCCGTGGCGCCGGCGGAGCATGGAACTATGGCCGCAGCCGTTTCTATGTTTTTTGTTCGGACAGGGTGGAGATGGTTACGGCCGAGCGCGGCGTGTCCTCGCTGGCGGCTGTCCGCATAGCCGAGATGGGTATAAAGGATGGCTCGGCAGTGACGGCTAACAGCGACGGTGCGATGGTTTTTGCTGTTGACCGTACGCTATATTTCATCACCCCGACCGGGACGTTGAAAACCTTTTGCCGTCTCGACACGGCCGTTGACCGACTGGGCTATGACCGCAGGCGTGATGAGGTGATTGCGGCCGACTCGGACGGAGCGCGAGTTTACCATATCGATGCGGGCGGCGCGGTTGTGACACGGTCGACATCACCGGCGCCGTCGGGCGAGTGGCTGACAGCCGGTGACCATGTGCTTGTTTCGACCCAGAGCGGGTTGTTCGGTATGGCCGTCGACGAGCGACTTGAGTCGAGTGCCGATATAATGATGCGAGCCGTGGTGGTCGGGCCGATGGCGCTCAAGGGCGTCGTGTGGCATATCGATACGGAGAGTTTCAAAGGTGACCTGCGCGTCAGCCGTACTTATTTGGGACCGAGATATGCCGATACATCGACGGTACACATCGACGGGAGGGTGCGACATCCGGTACGTATACCGCTGCTTGGTCGCCCGATGGGACGCGCCATACTCGAAATGACAGCGACAGTATCCGCCGACACAAAGATTGATTTACCTAAAACCTATTGATTATGTGTAAAATAGAGGAAATAATAGTAGAAAATCGACGTCGAAACGCGGTGCTCGATACGGTTGTCGACGACCTTGCCGACCTGCGCGGACTGAGCGGAGCGGCACGTATATCGAGAGCGCGAAAACTGTCGCGCGAGCGGTTTGAGTTTTGGACAGCGTATGCAGTCAAGATTCGCGACAAACTGACAGGGCGACTTGTGCCTTTTGTACTAAACAATGCTCAGCGCAAGGTCGTTGCTGAGCTCGAGGCGATGCGCCGTGCCGACCAACCGATACGAATCATCGTGCTGAAGTCGCGCCAGTGGGGGTGTTCGACATTGTTGGCTATATATATGGCGTGGATTCAGATTGTACACCGCCAAAACTGGAACTCAGTCATCCTTGCCCATCTCAAGGACACGGCAAAGGTGATACGCAACATGTTCGACACGCTGTTGGCCAACTATCCCGTTGAGCTGCTCGACGGCAAGGACACGGTGTTGAAGTTCAAGTCGTTTCAGGGTAGTCAAAACACCCGCGAGATAACGGGCCGTGGTTGCCTGGTGAGTGTAGCCTCGGCCGAGAGTCAGGACTCGGTACGCGGATCGGATATAGCTATGGCCCATTTGTCGGAGGTTGCTTTTTGGCCCGAGACACCCGGCCATGATCCGCGCAATGTAATACGCAGTGTGTGCGGCTCGGTGGTGCTCAGGCCGTTGACCGTCGTGGCCCTTGAGTCGACCGCAAGCGGTGTTGGCAGCTATTTCCATACTGAGTGGCTGCGCGCCGTCGAGGGCAAATCGGACAAGCGCGCGATATTTATATCGTGGCGCGATATCGAGATATACCGAATGGAAGTAGACGATGTCGAGGCGCTGTGGTCATCCTTAACCGCCTACGAAAAAACGTTGTGGCAGATGGGATGTAGCCTGGAGCAGATAAATTGGCATCGGCACAAGTTGGCCGAGTATTCTACGCCGGCCGATATGCACGCCGAGTTTCCGACGACGGCTGAGGAGGCTTTTACGACATCGGGAGCAAACGTTTTTGCCAACGACAAAATCGAGGCATTGCGCACCGCATGTCAGCCGGGCGAGCGCGGCGAGTTGGGGCGAGGCGGTTTTACGGCCGATGCAGCCGGTAACTTGGTGGTTTGGTGGCATCCCGGCCGTGGCGAGCATTATGTTGTGGCCGTCGACATCGGTGGACGAACGGCCAAGGCCGACTGGTCGGTGGCGTGTGTGATGCGGATTGCCGAGCGACCCGAGGTGGTTGCTCAATGGCGCGGACATATCGACCATGACTTGTTGGCCGACAAGGTTATGGCCCTTGCGCGATACTACAACCGGGCGTTGTTGGTTATCGAAAGCAACAGCCTTGAGAGCAAGGACGATTCGTCGTCGGTAAGCATCCTTGAGCGTGTCAGCCAATCGTATACAAACACGTATCACCGCACAAAGACCGACGCCGGAGGCAAAGGCGTGGGTTTCCATACAAACGCCAAAACAAAGCCACTGGTAATAAACGGGTTGATTGCGGCCGTGCGTGATGGACAGTACATCGAACGCGATACGGCGGCATGTACCGAGTTGGCAACGTATATGCGCAATCCCAACGGGTCGTATGCGGCGCGACCCGGCCAGCACGACGACATGCTGATGACACGCGCCATCGCCCTGCACATAATCGAGAACTTGCCGGCAACCACCGACAACGACGATGTTTCGGCGCTGTTCAGCGGTGAAACCTGGTAAGAGCGGCGAGAGGCGGACTATTTTTCGCGCTTCCGCACTCACACAGCTTTAATAGCATTCGAGGTACTAACAACGGTAAAAAAAGGCCGGGCGAGAGGCGAGAGTCCCAGAAAATTTTAATTTTTATTTTTTAATTTTTATTTTGGGTGGACGCCGACAAGGGTGACGGTGAAGTCGAGGGCGGCGTTGCCGGGTACGATACCGGGGATGCCTTCGGTGCCGAAGCCTATCGAGGCGGGGAAGACAAGGCGGTATGTGCCGCCGGGTTTCATAAGTTGGAGACCCTCGGAAAAGCCTGGTACAACGTTGTTTACATCGAATGTGACGGGGGCGCCGGTTGTGTCGTCAAAGACGGTACCGTCGCTGAGGCGTGCTATGTACTGCACATCGACTTTGTCGTCGATTGTAGGCATGGTGCCCTCACCCTCGGTCATAACAATGAAAACGAGGCCCGAGGGGGTGACAACGGCGCCGGGCGATGCGGCCATCGAGTCGACGTAGCCTTTTTGGGACTCGATCGACAGCGAGTCAGGGACGCCCTGGGGCGCGGCGGCATATATAATGTCGTTGATGTAGTTGCTGGCGTCCTTATGGGCAAAACCGAGGTCGGCGCCGGCAAAGTAAGCAGCCAAGTATTTGCCAACGGTGACGCGGTCGACGGGAACGTTCATTGACACGAGTTCGTCGATAACCTGGTTTATGTTGGCGCCGACGATGGTTGCGACAGCGCGGTTGACCGAGTCGGTTTGAGATGCAGCAAAGTCGGTACCCTCAGTATCGACGCGGGTTGCTGATGCGGCCATGGCAACGGTCAAGGCAGCTGTCAGCATAAATATGCGACAGAGGAGTTTCATTGTTGAAGTCAGAAGATATTAACGATTAGCCAAATTAGTCTAATTAGGCTAATTAGACTAATTTGGCTTATTAGGCTTATTAGTTTGAGATTATTTGCCGACTACTTTGAGAAGTTCGACGTCGAAGATAAGGGTCTGGTTGGGGCCGATGACGTTTCCGGCGCCCTGAGGACCGTATGCAAGGTTCGAGGGAATGAAAAGACGCCATTTAGAGCCGGCTTTCATAAGCTGGAGAGCTTCGACCCATCCGGGGATAACCTGGGTTACGCCAAAGGTAGCGGGCACACCGCGGTCGACAGACGAATCGAATACTGTGCCGTCTATAAGTTTACCTACGTAGTGAACTTCGACCTGGTCGGATGCAGTGGGGATGGCACCTGTGCCGTCGGTAATCACTTCGTACTGCAGACCCGAGGGGAGTGTGAAAACTTCGGCACGTTTGCCGTTTTCGGTAAGGAATTCCTCGCCGGCTTTTTTGTTTACCTCGGCCATCTTAGCGGCAGCGGCTTCCTGCTCCTTTTGCATGGCTTCGAAGAATTTGCGAATTTCCTCTTTAGCTTCGTCATAGCTCATTTTGGGAGCCAGGCCATCGAAGACAGCAGCAACGCCGTCAGCAAAGTCCTGATAGCTAAGTTTTTTGATACCCGAGGCAAGGAAATTGTTGCCCATGCTGAGACCGAGCGCATAGCTGATGCGGTCAAAGTCTTTATTTTCAGTGTTGTCCATTTTCGTTGAGTTTTATATTAGTTAATGTGTATTCGTGGTCCCTAAAAAAAGCGATCGACCACAAAGTTAGTAAAAATATAACAACCGGCCAACCGCGAGGTTCAAAACGAGAGGCGCGAGGTGCGAGAGGCGAGAGGCGAGAGGCGAGGTGCGAGGTGCGAGAGGCGAGAGGCGATGCAACCCGATTAATCGCGATATAACCCGATTCATACCTTCTAACTCCCACTTCGGCCTCATAATTTAATTTTTTGGTGATATTATTTGCTTTGGTGAAAAATTTGAATTATCTTTGCATATTGAAAAAGGACGAGCGTCGTTCGGCGCCCGAAAATCCGCTATCCTTAAGGCAAACAGACTAACCATGCGTGTAAAAATTCACCACGAAGGTACTAACATATTAATCGTCTCGTTGATAGGCATCTTGCTCGTCACCGTGCCGTTGTGGCTCTGGGTAAGACCGATGAGCATAGCGACGGCTGCCACGGTGGTGTTAGGCGTGCTATATATGCTGGTAGTCAACTTTTTCCGTTCGCCGCGCCGCCATTATACGGGCGACCCGGTCAATGCCGTTGTGTCGAGTGCCGATGGCAAGGTTGTTGCCGTCGAGGAGGTTTTCGAGAACGAGTACCTCCACACGCGTTGCATCCAGGTGTCGGTATTTATGAGCATACTCAATGTCCACGCCAACTGGTTCCCGGTCAACGGCAAGGTCGTATACGCTAAACACCACTCAGGCCGATTCCTGGCCGCATATCTACCAAAGTCGAGTACCGAAAACGAACGGTCGACGGTCGTTATCGAGACCCCGGCCGGCCAAAAAGTGCTTATGCGCCAGATAGCCGGAGCGATGGCACGACGCATCGTGACCTACGCTGAGCCCGGCATCGAAGCATGTATCGACGACCACATGGGATTTATCAAATTCGGGTCGCGTATTGACCTTTATCTGCCGCTCGGCACTGATATCTTTGTCAGCATAGACGATAAGACGATTGGCGGTGTAACCCGCATCGGACTGCTTCGTCCCGACCGCAATCCCGACCTATATCGCTGACCGACACGGTGCTGACGTATCGAAAACTACATAACTACATCCACCCCTCCCCCATCATTCGACAATGAATCTAATTGTAAAATCGATACCCAATACGATAACCTGTCTAAACCTGCTGTCGGGCTGTTTTGCCATCATGATGGCCTTCAGACCCTACGCCGAGATTACGCCCGGATTATACGGATGGCAATGGGCAGCAATCTTTATCCTGGCGGCCGCTGTTTTTGACTTTTTTGACGGTTTTGCGGCTCGTGCGCTCAAAGCATATAGCGAGATAGGCAAGGAGCTCGACTCGCTCAGCGACCTTGTTAGCTTTGGTGTAGCGCCGGCAATGATGCTTTTCAGCGCCCTCGAGGCTATCCACGGACAGTCGTACTGGCACTGTGCAGCATTTATCATCCCCGTGTTCGGCGGCCTGCGCCTGGCTCGTTTCAATGTGCGCGATGCCGGCGACACCATCTTCTATGGCTTGCCAATCCCTGCGAACGCCCTATTTTGGATTGGCTATGTAAGTTGGATGAACGACTACCGTTGTCCCGACGACTACGTTATCATCATGGTTGTGCTGCTTATATCGCTGGCCATGGTGTCGAATATAAAACTCTTTTCGCTAAAATTCAAGCACTACGGACTGCGAGGCAACATCAAACGCTATGTCATACTGCTTGCAGCCGTTGTATTGGTGGCCCTCTTCGGGCTCTCGGGCTTTACGTGGACAATATTGCTCTACATGGTAATGTCGATAGCCTCGCGTAACGTTGCATGATAATACTGCTTTACATACTCTTGGGATGGTTCATCTTGGCATGGATCATGAAACTCTTGGCACCGTGGCTGATGCGCATGGCCGTGCGTCGTGCACAGAAGCGAATGGAGCAGCAGGTTCGCGATATGTTTGGTGGAGCTGCGACGAGAGCCGCCGGTGGCCGTGCGGCCTATAACCAAGGCCCGCAACCCGAACCGACATCGAAAAAGAAGATTATCGACGACGAAGTGGGCGAGTATGTACGCTTTGAGGAAGTCGAAGTTACCGAAACCACCACCACCGAAAAAGACATCAAGACAGGCACCGAGCGGACCAAAGTTGACTACCGCGTCGAGGACCAGGTTGTCGACGTCGAGTGGGAAGACCTCTAAATCGCTTCGCGAGGTGCGAGGTGCGAGAGGCGTGAACCTCCGGCTGGCCGTCCTATGGAAAGTGGACTCAGATACCTCAGAAGCTAAAACTTGCTTGGCTAATTTAGTCGGTTAGCTGCTTGGGTTGTTAAACAAGTTACTAAAGATGAATCCGTATCCGTTTTTCGAGGCCTTGGAGGCCGATAATACCCGTGAGTTTTTTGCTGCTCACCGTGCCGAATACGATGCAATCCGCGCCGAGTGGATTGAGGGTATGCACCATGTGCAGAATATGGTTGTGCCGAGTTGGGAAGAGATTCGCTACTCCGAGCCTCGCACATTCCGTATATATCGCGATGTGCGTTTTTCGCTTGATAAACGTCCGTTTAAAACCCATATCGGGTCGACCTTTGCGCCTCCCGGCCCCAATGATGCGCACCGCGTCGGTGTGTATGTCGAATGTGGCATACCCGACAGCGACAGTGGCGTTTTTGGCGGTATATGGGCACCGGATACGCGTACATTGACAAAGCTGCGCCGCGCCATTGTCGACAACATCGAGGAGTGGGAGGAGATTATCCACGACCCGAAGATGACCCGACTTTTCCCCGACTGGTTTGGCGAGCGTCTAAAAACGGCGCCCAAAGGTTGGCCCAAAGACCATCCTCAGATTGAGTATCTGCGTCTTAAGCACATTGGCCGTGAGTCACATCTGACGCGACAGCAGTTCGCCTCGAAAAACTGGACCGAGCTGATAGCCGAGCGCATCGAGGCCATCGTCCCGATGCTGCGATTCCTTGACTACTCGCTCAACGAAGAGCTGTGAGATTTTTAGACCAGGGAACCGGAGCTTTGCCAGAGAACCAAAGATTTTTAATTTTTTGAAAGTCGGACTTGTCGGACCCGTCAGACCTATCTACTAAACTATTAAACTTCTAAACTATTAAACTACTAAACTACTAAACTACTAAACTGACGAGACAGGGTCTTTTGACCGGATGGCGGCGGTCAGTTCGGGGTTCAGCGGTGCGCCGGCCTGGGTGGCGATGTCGAAGCCGGCAAGGATGCTCGTAGCCTGGCTTTTGACGTGGCCTGTACGGGGATTGACGATGCGTTGGTAGATGGTCAATGAGCGCTCGCCGATGGCCGTGGTCATGGTTTGTACGGCGATGGGCTCGTCGGGCGTAGTGGGTTCGATAAAATCAACGTCGATGTGGACAATCACTGCGCTGAGCAGCTCGGGCGTAACAGTGCGGCCAAGCATGTCGGTGTAGTATATGGCCTTGCCGAGGTCGAAATACTGCATATAGCTGTTGTTGTTAACGTGGCCGAACGCATCGTAGTCAGTGAATCGCGGTTGGATGTCGAGCTGATGACGAAAGGGGTGCGGAATGGGGCGAAGACGGTCGGTGTGTTCCATTTAGTGTATTATAAGTTTGGAGATTACGTGGCGTCCGGCAAGCTCGTTGAGACGGTTGGCGATGCCGACGGCCATATATGCCAATTCGGTTTTTAGCGGACCCGAAGCGATGGCGACGTGCATCTCGTCGTTGATGACCCATCGCCGGGTGGTGAAACGGTTTATGGTCGGGCCGACAACCTCGGGCCACAGATAGCATACCTTTTGGGCATCGAAGCGCTCGGCAACGCCGGCCGATTCGACAGCACGACGTATCAGGTCACCGATTTGCTCGGCCTCGCGACGTTTCACACGGCGGAAGCCTCCGCGCCTCCGTTATCGGGTGTAAATACGCCGTCTGACACGCTCCACAGGGCGTGTGCGGCCGGGTGACGAAGCAGAATCTCGTCGAGATGTTTGCGGTTTGTGTCGGTGATAAAAATCTGGCCGAAATCGGCATTGCTGACCAGGTCGATGATGTTTTCGACGCGGTGACGGTCGAGTTTGTCGAATATATCGTCGAGAAGCAGCAGCGGTTTGACGTCGGTCACCTCGCTAAGGAAGATGTACTGGGCAAGGCGCAGGGCGATTGTGAACGTCTTGGATTGGCCCTGCGAGGCTGTACGGCGCACGGGCATGGTGTCGAGGGTCATTTCGAGGTCGTCGCGCTGGGGACCGATGCCGGTGTAGCCGACAATGCGGTCGCGCTCGCGGCGATGATCAAGGACGTCGGCCAGCGTTGCGCCCTCGGCCTCGTTGTCCATGCACGACGACAGGGTTATAGAGGTCAGCTCGTTGCCCGATGTGATGGCGGCATAGTACTGACGGTGGATATCGCTCAGACGGTCGACAAAGCGACGGCGGGCGTCGGTGATATACGTGCCGTACATATCCATTGCCGATTCGTAGGCCATGAAAAGGCCCGTGTCGTGGCTGTCATCGCGCAGCAGGCGGTTGCGGTTTTCGAGTGCGCTGTTGTACTTGATCAACGCATCGAGGTAGCGTGCATCGCCCTGGCTGATAACCATATCCATAAAACGACGGCGTTCCTCGCCCGGGCCCGTAACCAGGTCCATGTCCGAGGGCGAGACGAGCACGGCGGGGAATACGCCGATGTGGGCGCTGAAGCGTTTGTACTCCTTGCCGCCGCGTTTAACCGATTTTCGGCGCGAACCTGCGCCCATACCGATGCTGACGTCCTCTGTGATGCCACGACGGTCGTATACACCGCGCAGGAGCATAAAATCCTCGCCGCGACGAACAACCAAGTTGTCGCGTGCACCGCTGAAGCTGCGTATAAAACTCAGATAGTAGATGGCATCGAGCAGGTTGCTTTTGCCCATACCGTTGTCGCCGAGAAAACAGTTCAGTTTTTCGGAGAAATCGAGCCGAGACGATGCTATATTTTTAAAGTTGGATATTTCGAGCGAGTTCAGTATCATTGTACCTCGTTGAACTTAGTGCTGAAGAAAAGCAGCTGATAGGGCAGTGAGTTAGCCCAGTAGGCGCTGTTGTGTACGCCGGGACGCGAAATGTAGTCGTGAGGGATTTTTTCGTCGAGCAGGGCCTGGTGGAGGTCGGCGTTGACTTTAGCAAAAAAGTCCTCGCTGCCACAGTCAAAGATGATGTTGTTTGTGCCGGCAACCATCGTCGGGACGAGGTTGATGACGGTGTGGTCGCGCCAGCGCTGAGGATTCTTTTCGTATTTGCCCAGTGCGTGAGCCATTTTCCATTTTGTTGGGAAGGGTTCGATGTTTACGCCGCCCGATGTCGAGCCGCAGTTTTTCCAGATGTCGGGGTGACGAATACCGAGCCAAAGGCCGCCGTGGCCGCCCATCGACAGGCCGGTGATTGCACGTTTTTCGGCGCGGGGATCGGTGGGATATTTTTTGTCAATGTAGGGCACGAGCACGTCGGTGATAAAAGTTTCCATGCGCACTTTTGGGTCGGCCGGAGCGTCCCAGTACCATGTGTCCATGCCCGAGGGCAGAACCATCACAAAGCCGTATTGGTCGGCAAGGTTGCCGAGGTCGGGTCGAATGGATGTCCACGATGTATTGTCGCCTCCGTAGCCGTTCAGCAGGTAAACCGAGGGTGCTCCGTTCGGGGCTATGCTGTCGGGCGTGATGACGGTCACTGCCATATCCTTGGGCAGGTAGCCTTTTGCTTTGATAGTTATCGTTTCAGTGCTGAATGCATTGGCAATCGACACGGTGGCCAGGCAAAGGGCCAGCATGGCAAGTTTAATTTTCATGGTCAGTTGGTTTTTTACTGGTTTTATTTGCATTTTTAGGATTTAAAACGGCGGTCGAGGTACTCGACAATGATTTCGACGATGCGGTCGATGTCGAGAGTAGACGAGTTTAGGCACAGGTCGTAGCTCGATGTGTCGCCCCATCGTTTGTCGGTATAGAAATTATAAAAGCCGGCGCGGAGTTTGTCTGTTTTTTCGGCTATTTTGCGAGCACGTTCGATGTCGACTCCGTCGCGTCGGGCAATGTTGGCTGCGCAGTCTTCGAGGTCGGCGTGGATAAAGACGTTGACTACATTATCGACGTCGCGAAGGACGTAGTCGGCACTGCGTCCGACGATGACGCACGGTCCGTGGTCGGCTATGCTGTGAATAAAATCGCACTGCGCCTTGTAAAGGGCGTCATCGCTTATCGATGTCGCCCCGGCGTAGGTCGACAAGGGATTGACGCCTAAACTAAACGAAAAAAGTCCGCTGATAAAGTGGGGACGACGCTCGTCGTTTCGTTCAAAAAACTCGGGATTGAGTCCCGACGCCTTAGCGGCGTCGAGTAGCAGCTCTTTGTCGTAGAATGCTATGCCGAGGCGGTCGGCCAGTTTTCGACCGACAACACGTCCGCCGCTGCCCATGCGTCGACCGATGGTGATTACGTATTTTTCGGGATATTTGGCTGCCATAGCTTAAAATTTATATTGTATGCCAAAAAGGCCGTTGATACCCTTCGAGTCGACGGCCGGGGCAAGCAACCAACGGTGGTTGAGCAGGTTTTCGGCTTGTACAAAGGCGGTGAAGGCATCGTTGAAGTCGTACCAGGCGCCCAAGTGCAGGTTCGAGGTGTCGCCCAGCGATATTTCGTCGTGAAACCAGGCCAAGTTGTTTGTGTAATCGGGTTGGAGTTTGTAAGCAAAGCGGTCTACGCGGGCGTCGAAGCCGAGTTCGATAGTCAGACGTTCGATGGGATGTACCTTGGCGGCGATGGCAAAGACGTACTTGGCATTGTCGGCCCAGCGGTACAGCTTGCCGTGCTGAGCAACGTCTGCGCTGGCGGTGACAACTACTTTGTCGCGCCACGAGTAGCCAAGTTCGATACCGCCGTTAAAGCCATCGAAGGTCGACGAGGGCATCCATTCGTTATCGTAGCCGTAGACATCAACAAGGTGCAACCAGTCGGCTGCGCTGGTCCATCCGCCGCGCACCGTGGCATGAAAGCCGCGGTACGACCCGAAGGTGATACCGAGGTTGACGTCGGCGTTGACGTGGCTGCGTTCGTTGCTGAACCATCCTGTCATCCAGGGACTGCGGCGCCACAGCTCGGCGTTTGAGTTGAGTACGTCGCCTCCGGTGGCTGTCAAGCTGACGGCAAACATCGACGACGGTGCCCATTGCAGGTCGATGTCGGGTGCAAGGCGCAGGTCGTGGTCGACGCCGCCGGTCTCGATGTCGAAACGCACACCGAGGCGACCGCTGAAGTTCTTGGTTGCGAAATTATAAGCCGGTGTTAAAGCAACGAAGCCGGGCATTTTTGAGCCATAGTCCTCGAAGTCTTTTCCGGTTGTGGGATGAAGCCCGCTCGTGGGGTGTACATAGTTGTCGATGTGGCGAAATTGAGCGTCGACGTCGATGCCGAGACGGCCTGTACCGAGGTTAAAGCCCAGTTCGGTGTTGACGCCGAAAACTACGTCCTTGGCCGGGTCGAGGGTATAGCTCGGACCGGGGATAAGGATAAATTCTTTGTCGTTGAAAAATCCGCCATACTGTACGTTAGCGCCGAGGTGGCCGATAAAAGCGGGCCAAGTCGAGGGTTTCCAATTTAGGGTCAGGTCGACGATGTTTATGCCCTGAGTGCCACGGTAAAGGATGCCGGAGCTTCGGTCGGTGGTGAAATTGAGTGAGGGGACTCCGGTCGACGAGTAGGTGTAGGCCACGGCGGCATTGAGGACGCCGTATTTGGTGCCGAATCGGCCGTCAACACCCAGCTCGACTTGGTGCTGGTTGTAGTGGCCGTCATATCCGCTTTGGTCGGCTTTCCATGTGGCGCCGTTGTAGGCAATGTGTCCGGCAAGGGTTGTGTTGCGTGTGTTGATAAATTTATAACCGGCGGCGACGCCTGCGTTGTAGATCGGGAAGTAGCCTAAGGCAACGTAGCCCTTGTAGGGGGTGCGCATCACCGAGTCGGCCCATGCGGCGGCCTCGAGGGGAGGCAGGCTGCGGGTTATCTCGGCAGTGCCGGCATATTCGTTGAGCGACAGGCGTGTGCCGTCGACTTTGGTCGACAGCAGGGTGGGTGACACCCACGTGGGGCGCATCGCTTCGCGCTCGACGGGCTGTACGTCGCGTTCGATAACGACCTCCTGGTTAAGGTTTTGGGCCATGGCCGCGGTGCCTGTGGCGAGGAGCGCGGCCGCTATATATAGTTTCATTGGTTTAAAGTTTAGGGGTTATAAGCGGCTGAGCCGCGGGTTATAAACGGGGTTATAAGGGTTAGAGGGGGTAAGGTCGTTAAGGAGTTTAAGGAGTTTAAGGAGTTTTGACTCTGTTTACTCATCCACTCATCAACTCATAGCTCATTAACTCATTACTCATCCACTCATCAGCTTACTCGTTGCCGAGGCGTTCCTCGATCATTTGGTAGATGTCGGTTTCGTTGCCGGGGTAGTTGTCTTTGAGGGCTTTGAGGTATTCGCGAGCTTCGAATTTGCGGTCCAGGCCGGTGTAGGCATCGCTCAGACCGATAAAGCCACGACCCAACCAGTAGGTGTGGGGTGTGCCCGAGTTGACAAATTTTTCGGCAATCTTGGTGGCCTCGGCATATCGGCCTGCGGCGTTGAGAGCGTCGATGGCATATACGGCCGATTTGGCGCCGTAGAGGTCGTCGGGAACGGCCGAGAGCTCGGTCCACTCGGTGATGGCAGCGTCGTTGTCGCCCTTGAGCGAACGTGCTAAGGCACGCGAGAAAGCGGCCTCGGTTTTGTCCTCCGAGCCGGGAGTCGACGATGCAAGGACGTTTTCGGCTGCGGCCAGCAGGCGGTCGCCGTCGCCAAGGTCACGGGCAACGCGCATAATACCCATGCGGGCTATGTTTTTGTTGGTGGCAGACGATGCTTTTTGGTCGAGAGTCTCCCAGGCGTGGAGGGCATCCATGCCTCGGCCACGGTCGTAGTCGACATCGGCGATGACGATGAGGGCATCCTCGACGGCGGCTCCGTCGGGATAGTCGCTGACAATGCGACTTGCATAGGTGTAGGCGGCATCGGTATCATCGGCATCGTTGGCCTCGTCGAGCAGATATTCGAGGGCGCGGGAGGTGTAGGCTCCGCGGGGATATTTGTTAGCGTAGGCCTCGAGCTGGGTTGTGCCGCGTCCGGCAAGGTAGGCGCGTTCGGCGGCGTTCCAGGTCAGGGTTTCGGCCTCGGCGGCGTCCATGGTTTCGGCACCGTCAACATCGGCAATAAAGTTGTTGTATTCGTCAAGGGTGCCGCGGTCGGCGTGGAGACGCTTGACGGCGTCAGCGGCCTGGCGGGCCTCGTCGGATGTGGCCGCACGGGCAATCAGTTGCTGATAAACCTCGATGGCACCGTCAACATCGCCGTTCGATGCCATATCCGAAGCTAAGAAGAGGCTTGCGCGGCGGCCTTGGGCTGTCGAGGGGTAGGCTTTGATAACCTCGGCATATACATCGTCGGCCCCGGTAGGACGGCCAAGCTGAACGTAGGCTTCGGCTTTCTCCATCATCACGTCGGGCATCAGCGCCGAGGTGGGGAAACGGCCTTCGAAGTCGGTGATTGTGGCCAGTTTGCCCTCATAGTCACGGGCATAACCCTGCATGATTGCTTTGCGCCACAGGGGGTAGTCGCCGCTGGCCGGGTCGGCGTTGAAGGCAGCGTCGTAGGCCTCGGAGGCGCCGTTCCAGTTGCGCTGGTAGTAACGGGCATCGCCGAGTCGCGACTGAGCGTCGGCGATGGCGGGCGCGGTCAGGTTGCCGGGGTTGGCAACGACGCGCTCAAAGTTTGTCTCGGCTTTCGACCAGTCCTTCTGAGCCAAGCGCGTATAGCCTAAGTCGTAGAGGGCCACGGCGCGGTTTGGGTTGGTCGATTGGGCGGTCGAGATATAATCGAGAAGATAGGCGGCGGCTTGGTCGTATTGGCCGGTGCGATACAGTGCCTCGCCAAGCGACAGGCGCGTTTCGGCGCCGATTTGGCTGTCATAGCGGGCAAGTTTCTCGGCCTCGGTCAGGGTTTTGACGGCTTCGGCGGCACGGTCGGCGGCCAACTGACGGGTACCCATCGTGTAGAGTACTTTTTGCTTGGCAGTCAGTAGTTTGTCCGAGGGACGGCGCACGCGGTTGATCGAAGCAAGGGCGGCCTCGTAGTTGTCGTCGTTAACGTATCCGTTAACAATGTAAACAGCAACGTCGTCGGCAAAACAGCTTTCGGGGAAACGTGCCAAAAAGTCCTCGAAGGTCTTTACCGACGAGGCAAAGGGCATATTTGCGCCACGGCTCTGGGCCACGGCGTAGTTGTAGTATGCCACCTCGGTGACCTCGTGGTCGTAGTCCATGCTCAGGGCTCGGTTAAAGGCCATGATGGCGGCGCTGTCGTCGCCGAGTTTCGACATGGCTTGACCGATATAGAGGAATGCGCTCTGGCCCATCGCCGAGTTCTGGGCGCTGACGGGCGTCAGCGACTCGACAGCGCCTGCATAGTCGCCGTCGTTGTACTGCGCAAGGCCGAGGATATAACGTGCCGACAGTTCGGGTGATTCGGCTGTCCGGACGTATTTTTTCAGATAGGGGATGGCGCCCGACTCGTCGCCGCGTTGATAAAGCGACTCACCGACAACGCGGTTGGCCTCGGCGGTGAAGGCAGTGGGGACATCACGGTTTGTCAGCAGCGGGCGAGCAAGGCGCAGGGCCTCGTCGTATCGTCCCTCGAAGTAGGCAATCTGGGCGCAGTAGTAGTCGGCCATTGTGCCGGGGCGTGTAGCGCGGTTGACGCGGCTAAAGGTTTCGAGGGCAGCGCGGTAGTCGCGTTCGATATATTGGATGTAACCCTGATAAAAACGGGCGGCGTTTGTGTATCGACTGTCATCGAGCAGCTCGGGGTCGGTAAAGCCGGCTTTTGCGGCCGAGTAGTCGCCGAGCTGAAGCTGTGCATACGCGCGGTGGTAGATATAGTCGGTGCGCAGGGCGGGGCTGAGTGCGTTGACGGCGATTTGGTTATATGCAGCCAAGGCGTCGGCGGTGTTTCCGGCCTCGAGTACGAGGTTGGCCACGAGGAGGGCCATATCGGCGCGGTGGGGCGATGCGAGGTTGGTTTTGAGCCATTGGCGAGCGGCCTCGACGGCTCCACTGTCGCCATCAAGCACAGCAGCCATGTCGGCTATGCGCTCGAGTTCGGCACGTGCGGCAGGCGTCAGCGATGTCGATTGCTTGAGGGCATCGCGCAAGGCGTCAACTGCACCGCGGTCGTTGAAGGTGTCGAACATCGCTATGCCGCGTGTTGCATAGCCGTCGACGTCGACAGCGTTGATGGCCGGCGTGGTCCAAATGGTCGGCACGGCATAACGCCCGACAGGACCCGGCACGGCGGCATTGGCGGGAGCAAAGGCCCCGGCCGCGAGAAGGAGGGTGATGATGGTTTTGTTCATTTGGGAAATATGATGTTAACCTTGATCGAATTCAAAATCGGTAAGTAGCTTGTAAAAGCGTTAGTTACTTGTTTTATATACCACAATCGGGCCGAAAACCGGTGGTTTCCGTCCCCATACTGCAAAGTTACGAAAAAGAATCGAAACAGCCCCGGCAAAACCGTGCAATTTAACAGACCTTATGTAAGTAGGCACCGCGCCTGCTTTTTCGCGCTTCCGCGCTCACACAGCTCGAATAGCTAACAAGTGTGTTAACCACAGTAAAAAAAAAGGCCTGGAAAGAGGCGAAAGGCGAGAGGGAGCCGGGAACGTAGGCCTCCGGCCTGCGGCTATTGATTGCCGGGCTGAAGCTCGTTCGCAGAACAAATAAAGGAGGGGTATAAAGCAAAAGCTCCATCTATGCGTCACGCACTGATGGAGTGTTGGTCATATAATTTGGGGAAATGATGTGTTGCGTAGCCCATAGGAGAATCGAACTCCTCTTTCAAGAATGAAAATCTTGCGTCCTAGCCGATAGACGAATGGGCCTCGATATAAGGTCGTGTTACTTTTGTCCAACTACGCCGGTCATGACAAGGCGTAAAGGTTATAACGACGGCCTCAGCAAACGCGGCGTCTTAGCCGAGTTTAGCAATGTGGTGAGCCAGTTTGCTCTTAAGGTTAGCGGCTTTGTTTTTCGAGATAGCTTTTTTCGAAGCAAGACGATCGAGCATGGCGCTAACTTTGGGAAGCTGGGCAAGCGCTTCGGCCTTGTCGGTGATGGCACGAAGTTTACGCACAGCGTTACGAGCTGTTTTAGCATAGTAGCGGTTGTGTGCGCGACGCTTTTTAATCTGGCGAATTCTCTTTTTTGACGAATCGTGGTTTGCCATTTTTCGGGTTAATTTTTCAGTTTCGTTATTAATATTAGTAGCCCATAGGAGAATCGAACTCCTCTTTCAAGAATGAAAATCTTGCGTCCTAACCGATAGACGAATGGGCCATCATCGGGATGAGGCACCCGAAAGCGAGTGCAAATATAGGAACTATTTTTGAAATAGACAAATTTTGGGCAAAAAATCGCGTTTTTTAAGTTTTTTTAGCAAGTTTAGGGCTGTTTGCGCTCTGTTTGGCCGGGGTAGGAGGCTAATTAGACGGATAAGACCAATTAGGGTCGGTAGGTCTAATTGGTCTTATCGGGCAGTCGTTTTTGGCCGACTATATGGGGGAGGTTAGAGGGCTTGTTTGCCTTTTTCGATAAGTTGCTCGGTTTTGTTTGCGGTTGCGTCGTAGGCGTCCTTTACACCGTCCTTGGTGGCGTCGTAGGCATTTTTGACACTTTTTTTAGTGGCGTCGTAAGCGTTTGTTACGCCTTGTTTGGTTTTGTCGTAGGCATTGACTGCGCCTTTTTCGACTTTTTGTACGATGTTTTGACCTTTTTGTTCGGCGGCCTGTGTGGCCTGCTGAGCAGCGGCTTCACCGGCTTTAACGGCGTCGGTGGCAGCCTGTCCGGCATCTGTAGCAGCTTGACCGGCGGCATCGACTGCGGCGTTGGCGTTTGCGCTGGCGTCGTCGGCGAGTCCTTCGACTTCGGTTACGCTCTCTTCGACAACTTCCATGCCGTCGGTGGCGCCTACGGCACTCTCGTCGTTACCGGCGTTGACGCCGTCTTGTTTGTTCGAGCACGATGCCAGGCCGAGCACTGTCAGGGTCATGGCACCCATAAGAAATATCTTTTTCATACCTTAATAATTAAATAATTGGGTGAATACTTTCAATGCCTACCCGGCATATCAATAGTTAAACAACGACGGGGCGGCGAATGTTTTGGTCAGGCTACCGATAGCGGTTTGTAAAAAAATTAGTAATTTTACGCCTTGAAAACGAAGTCAAACCTTATAAATATATATGTATCGTCCTATCCGCGCCGTAGCATTGCGCACGATTAAACATAGCGACCGGTCGTCGATATTGACGGCGTATACGGCCGAGTCGGGTCGTATATCGCTCATCATGCCGGCGGGCAACGGCCCCGAGAGTCGGCGTCGACGTGCTTTGACGATGCCGCTGTCGCTTTTCGAGGCGGTAGCCGATATCCGACCGGGTCGAGATTTGCAGATGGTGCGCGATCTCAGACCGATGTCGGGTGTGGCTCTCGACCCGGCGTCGAACCCGGTGCGGGCCACGGTGGCGATGTTCGTTGCCGAGGTTCTCGGTGTTGTTACCCGCGAGGGCGATGCCGACGCGGCGCTGTGGGCGTTGATAGTCGACACGGCCTCGGCCCTGTCGATGGCTACGGGGAGGCAGTTGGCAAATTTTCCGCACGCCTTCCTTGTTCGTCTTGCTGACGTAGTGGGTATATTGCCCGACAACACGGGGTACGTGCGCCGCGGCTGGCTCGACCTTGCCGAGGGCGTCTATCGCCGAACGCCACCTGTGCACGACTACCGCTTGGGGCCGGACGAGACGCGCACGGTGGCCATATTTGCGCGTACTGTCCGTGGCGGATACGACCTTGCCGGGCGACTTGCTCTGCCGTCGCCGGTGCGCTCGCGCCTGCTCGACGGGCTTCTTGGCTACTTTACACTCCACAATTATCCCCTTGACCGCCTTCACAGCCTCGACGTGCTGCGCATGCTTCGATGAAAGGCGAAAGGCGAGAGGGCGCGGCTTGACATATTGACAGATTGACATTTTTGACATTTTTGACATCTTGACAAATTGACATTTTGACTAAATAAATCAAACGCGGGGACGGCCGGATGGCCGTCCCCGCGTTTGATTTGGGTTAAGATGTGCTTAGACTTTATTTCGAGGTCCAGGTGAGGTTCCAGATCGATACGCGGTCTTTGTTGCTTGTCGAGGCGGTTTTGCCGTTGTTGACAATGGTGATAACAAAGTCGCCGGTGTAGTCGAGGTCCATCGAATAGCTATAGGCGTGGAGCTTCTCGATCGAGTCAAGGTCGACGGTGTCGGTTTTGATAACATTGCCGGCTGTGTCGCTGACGGTGACAGTGAACGAGCAAGCTTTTTCGGTGAATGCGAAACCGTAGTTAAATGTCAGTTTGGTGATACCGCCGGTGAGAGTGGGCGATGTCAGGGTGCCGAGGCTGCCTGCTTTACCGTTGAGCGTAGGAGCGAGGGTGCCTTTCGAGCCGATAAACTGGAAGTAGGGGTTTGCATCTTTACCGTCGTCGGTACCGCCGAGTACAATCGAGTTTGTGGCAGTCCAGCCCGTAGCGTTGGTGTATGTTCCGTAGGGGCTTGCTTTGGCTTCACCGCTGTTGAAGGTGTTGAAGTCGCCTTTGAAGTCGCCCGAGGGAGTGGGAGGAGTAACGGGGTCGTCACCGCCGCCTTGGCCTCCGTCGGCGTTGAGTTTAACGTTGTCTACACACCAAGTAGCGTAGTTGGCGTCGGTGGTGGCGGCATAACGGAACGCGATGTAGATTGTGCCCGAGAAGGCCGACAGGTCGAGGCTGCCCGATGCGGTCCAGTCGCTGTAGCCGCTGGCGGGAGCGGTAGCGAAGGCAGCGTTGAGCTTGGTAGCTTTGGCTGTTTTGGGGTCGGGACCGTCGAGTACGAGACATTCGATAGTAGTGGTTGTCGAGCCGTATCCGTTAACCTGGGTGTCGAAGGTCAGCACCTTGCTTGCGCATTTAGCGATTTCGACGGGGGGAGTAATCAGGTACTGGTCGAAGGGCGCGGTGCCTTTGTAGCCGGTCATAGCAGCGTAGTTGTTACCGTTGAAGGTGGGTACGTACCACGACTTGTTACCGGCGATTTGGGCCTGGGTCCAACCGGTGGGGATGTTGGTCGATGCGTCGAAGTTTTCGTTAATCGAGGTCACGGGGTTGCCGGGAGTAACAGGGGTGTCGGGAGTGCCCGAGCCGTCCATTTTGTAAGCCGAGGTGTTTTTGAGACCCGGTACGCCCGAGTACTTCATGATGTCACCTTTAAGGAGCACTTGTTTGCCGAGGTTGGCGGCGTTGTCCTGGAGGTTGAGAGCATTGCGGACATCGCCGGCGGGCAGCTGGATACCGATGCAGTTTGCAACGTTCTTTTCGCCGGCGTTGTCGGCTACGAGGATGTTGGTCTTCATGGTTGCGGGAGCATCGAAGCGAGCTGTTTCGGCGTTGATGTAGTAGGTCGACGACATGTCAGCCCAACCAACGATGTAGCCCTTGACCCATACACCGCTCTTGACGGCGTCGCTGGTCGACTGGGGATTGAAGGCGATCACGTTAGCACAGGTGTAGGGGTTTTTCTCGGAGCCATCGCCTTCGGTAGCGGGCGGGGTGGGAGGAGTTACCGTGCCGTCGAGGACGTATTCGGTAACAGTCTTGATACCTTGCTGACCAAAGTATTTTTCGAGGCTGCCGTAGAGGCTGACCTTCATACCGACCAGACCGGGGTTAGAAGCGAGGTTGAGTTTTGTGCGGACGTCGCCGACGGGAAGCTGAACGGGTACACACTTGGTGTAGTCAGTTTCGTCGGGGGTGTTGGCTATGAAGATGTTTGTGCCCGATGCGTTAGCGGCGCCGGGAGTAAACTCGGCGGCAGTTTTGCCGTTGGACGAACCTACGATGTAACCGACGGCCCATGCTGTGGTGCCGCTACCGACGCCTGCAATAACCTGTTTAGCGCTGTAGGGCGAAGCTTTTTGGCCGTCACCATCGGTGATACCGGTATCTTCGGTGATACCTTCGATGCGGTACGAGCCTACGCTGCCGTTGTTGCCGACAAGGCCGTATGTACCCATGTATTTGTCGAGGGTAGCACGTACCCAGATTTGTTTGCCATATACCGAGGGGTTGTCGACAAGGTTACCTTGGGCGCGGAGTTTCGAGCCGTAGGGCAGTTCGATAACCAGGGCGTTTGCGATGTCCTTGGTGTCGGCTGTCTGACCGATAACGAGGGTGTTGTCCAGGACGGGAGTCGAGGTCCATTCGACGTCGGTGTTGGCGGTGACGTCGGTGACTTCGGGTGCAACAGCGCCGACGATGTAACCGGTTACCCAACCCGAGGGAGTGCGACCGGCTTTGATTTCGGCGATAGCCTGGTCGACGGTCCACGGAGTCGATTCAGAACCGGGAGCAACGGTGGCGTTGCCGATGTTCATACAGCCGGCATAGTCGAGCATGATGAGCTGCCAACCGGTGGTGCCGTAGTACGAAGCGATACAAACAAGGTCGAGGTTGCCGGCGGGGCAAGTGCGGTTCCAGAAGTTTGAGTATCCGCTTGTGCGTACAATCAGCGAGTTGCCTTCGCTGTCGTTGATGGTTTGGTTGACACCGCTCGAGTGATAGGTCGAGAAGGTTTCTTTACCACCGTTAGCAAAGGTTACGTTGTTGAAGCGTACAAGCTGGCTCTGCCATTTCATCAGGCCTTCGGGGTCGGCGGGGAGCTCGCTGAACGAGTTGACTTGGATGGTATCGATTTTTTCGATTTCGGGCCAGCCGTTGAGTTCTACGTGATTCTGGAAAAACTCGGACGACATGAAAGATGCCTCCCAAACGTTTCCGTTCTCGTACCACTCGGGCATACCGAGTTGGAGCAGGCCGTTGTACTTACCGATGTACATACCGGTTACGTCGATGAGCACTTCCTGACCGCGGCGATACTTAAGGTAGAGGTTGTACGAGTTGATCGACATTGCCAGAGCACCGGTTTCGTCTTGGATGATAAGGCTTTTGAAGACGTTGCCGGCTTCGTCGGACGACACTACGCGACCTTTGATGATGTAGTGGCTGCCGTCTTCGCGAACGGGAACGGCTTTGGGTGTAGCCTCGGGATTGTCGGGGGTATCCCAGATGTAGTTAGTGGCATCGTTCCAGAATGCCTTCTTCAGTTCGAAGATGGTAGTATTAGCTTGGAGCTTTGCAACGGGAGCATCGACAACGGGGTCGTCAAAGTCGTCCTGACACGATGTCATCGACGTCAATCCCACGATGCCGGCCATCAGCCCGGCTATTATGCTTTTGATTGTTTTCATATATAGTGCTTAATTATTTGGCGTTGAGTTTAACGTTGTCGACACACCATGTGGCGTAGTTAGCGTCGGTGGTTGCAGCATAGCGGAAGGCGATGTAAACAGTACCTGTGAAGCTCGACAGGTCGAGGCTGCCCGATGCTACCCATTCGCTGTAGCCCGAGTCGGGAGCGGTTGCCCACTTGGCGTTGAGTTTGGTTGCTTTAGCAGTTTTGGGGTCGGGACCGTCGAGTACAAGTACTTCGATGGTGGTTGTTTTCGAGCCGTAGCCGTTAACCTGGGTGTCGAAGCTGAGGGTTTTGTCGGTGACTTTTGCCATGTCGACGGGGGGAGTGATCAGGTACTGGTCGAAGGGAGCAGTGCCCTTGTAACCGGTCATGGCGGCGTAGTTGTTTTCGTTGAAGGTGGGTACGTACCACGACTTGTTACCGGCAATCTGAGCCTGGGTCCATCCGGCGGGGATGTTGGTCGATGCATCGAAGTTTTCGTTGATTGACGAAACAGCTTCGACGGGGCCGACGGGGGTGTCGGGCGTTTCAGCGCCGTCCATTTTGTAGGCTGTGGTGCTCTTTATACCGGCGGTGCCGAAGTATTTTTCGAGGTTACCTTTAAGGAGTACTTCCTTGCCAAGGTTGGCAGCGTGGTCCTTGAGGTTGAGTGCCGAGCGAACGTCACCGACGGGGAGCTGAACGGGAACGCATTTAGCAACGTCTTTGACATCGGCCGATGCGGCAATCAGGATGTTGCTCTGAACGGTTACGTTAGTTGCATCGAAGTGAGCGCCTTCGGCCAGAACCTGACCTTCGACCCAACCTACGATGTAGCCTTTAGTCCAAACTTCGGTGCCGGTAGCGCCTGCGATGACAGCGTCAACGCTGTAGGGATTTGCTTCGGTGCCGTCGCCCTGACCGGGGTTGACAGGGGTGTCACCGCCGGGTTCGTCACCGCCACCGGGATTTTTGGTGAGTTCGTCAAAGCCGATGAGGCCGTCGATGTCGACAAGGCGAATCTGCCACGAGGCATTGTAGCAGCTCAGGATACCTACAACGGAACCGGTGCCGGTCGGACAGTAGTAATCGTAGAATTTCGAGTATCCGCTGGTGTAGAGGATAACCGAGCCTTCGTCGTTGCCAAAGTCGCGGCTGACGCCGTTGCTACCCGAAGTCGACAGGGTTTGTTTGCCGGCGTCGGCAAAGGTAACGTCGTTGATGCGGATCAGTTTGTTTTGCCACTCAAGACCGTCGGCCGAACTGGGGGTCATAGCCTTGAGCTGAGCAACGGTGACGGTGGTAGTATCGAGGTTGGCAGGCGATGCAAGGCCGTCGACCTGGGCCTGTTCGGTGATGACAGCTTCGCTGATGCGGCTGGGATATCCGCTGGTAGGAGCGGCACCGATTTGGAAAAGTTTGCCGTATGTACCTACATAGAGGCCGGTGACGTCAATGACGAGTTTTTGGCCCATCTGGTAGCTCTCGTACAGGTCGTACATGTCGATGCCGATTTGTACGGCCGAGGTCTCGTCTTGGATTACGATCTGTTTAAAGTAGTTGCCGCCCTCGTCCGAGGTGGTTACATAACCTTCGATGATGTAGTGGCTGCCGTCTTTTTTGGTGCCGACTTGGGTGGCATAGTTGCTACCGTCGTTGTAGAAGTCGGCTTTGAGTTCGGAGATGGTGGTGTTGGCCTCGATGGTGGCAACGGGGGTCACCATGGGAGGGAGTTCGTAGACAGTGTCGCACGATGTCGCCGCTACGCCCAGCCCGAGGGCCATTACCGATAAGTATATAAGTGATTTTTTCATTGTTTTTTAACTTTTAGATGATTATCGCTTAGGTGGTAATCGTGGGGGAGTGTTTTAGAAACGTATGCCGACATTGAGGAATACGCGGGTACCCTGGGCGTAGGTGTACTTGTTGGGATATGTGCCGCGTTCGTAGTTCTTGGTGTCGAGACGTCCCTGCTGATAAGCGTAGGTGACGACGTTTTTGTTATTGAGCACGTTGTTGACGTTCAGGTTTATGTTGAGCGATATGGAGCGGTTGATGTAAATCAGTTTGCCAATCGAAACATTGAGCGAGAAAGCGTCTTTGAGTTTGTCCTGTTTCGAGAGTTCCTCGATTTTGGCCTGGAGTTTCTCCTCGGTGCAGTTGGGGATGTTTTGCCAAAGTTCGGGGAGTGCTTCGTGGTATGCGGGGCTGAGGTTTACGTAAGCTTCGCCTTGCCATGTACCGTTGATGTTGAAGAACCAGTTTTTGGGAGCAGCCCAGTCGATACCGACGTTGAAGACGGTTTGGGGAGTCGAGCCGGCGTAGTAGTTTTTGAGGTAAACGGTCTGGGTTGTGTCGGGGTGCAGACCATTTTCGAACGAACGTGTGCCGTTGGGGTTGTTTTTGTACTGATACTTAGCCCATGTACCGGCAAAAGTAGCTGTTACCGAGGGGGTAACTTTGTAAGCCATACCGAGTTCAAGACCTTTGTTGACTTTCTTGACACCCTGCAGTGCGAAGATAGCGTAGGTCGAGTAGCGGTCATCGTAGAAACCGGTGCGTTCGATGGCGTTGGCGATGCCTACGTAGTAAGCTGTCAACGAACCGCGGAAACGACGGTAGTTCCATTGATAAGTCAGGTCGAATGAGTAGTCGCGTTCGCTTTCAACACCGTTGATGACGGTATTTTTGACGCGGGGAGCGATGTAAACCTGGTCGGCGAGCGGAGCGCGTGTACCGTATTCGGCGTGAGCGATAAAGTAGTTGCGGCCGTCGAGTTTGTAGGTTGCACCGGCTTTGATGGCGGCGTTGTCAAAACGCAGGGTTTCGCCTTTGCCAAGCGAGTTGAAAGGAGCACGACCGTTGCGCATGTTACCGTCGCGGAAGTACTGAGTGTAGCTCATGCGGGCACCGTATGCGATGTCCCAGTGGTTTGTGTTGATGGTGTTCTGAATCCAAGCCTGGGCGTTCAGATAGTTGATGTTGTAGTCATAACCGAAGCGGTCGCCTTTGGTGACGCGGCGGTTGGGGTTGTCGAGGTCGTTCTGGAGGTTGTCGGGAGCGAGGGTGATGTCGCGGTCCGAGAAGGGGTCGACGTCGAGCCAGAATTCACCGCCGAGGAGGTCGCGGATGGTCTTGTAGTACGAACCGCGGGTATAGTTGAACGATACACCGGCCTGTAGGTTCATCGAGTTGTTCAAACGGTGGTTGATGTACGAGTTGAACATTGCGTTGAACTGGTTCGAGTGACGGTTTTCGAGGATGTAAGACGAACCTTTTTTGTCGGCTTCGGAAAGCGACTCGTTTTGAACGTTGTTCAGTGCGTTGACATAGTAGAGGTTATCCCAGTTGATTTGAGTAACCGAGGGATTTTTCGATCTCCAAAGGTCGTAGTAGAGTTCATACTCCTCGCTGCCTTCGTCGTAGTAGCTGGGCAGGTAGCGGTAGTATGTGGGGTTGGGGTCGTTGGCTTTGTAGTACTGGAGGGCCGACTGGCTGTAGTTTACCCAACGAACCGAAGCGGTGGTGTTGAGGACCGTTTTGTCGGTTTTGTAAAGCCAGGTGAGCATCAGGGTGGGGTCGAAGGTTTCGATGATACGCGAAGCGCGTTTTTCACCGTTCGACCAACCCCAGTTGGGGTTATAGAGGTTAGAACCGACAAGGTCGTATGCCTCCTGATATGTAGCCGATGCGGTGGCACGCTGAGTGGGGCCGCCCCATGCGGTGAGGGTCAACGAGTTTTGGGGGTTGAACTGTTTCTCGACCGAGAGAAACAAACCACCCGAGTTGTAGAACGTACCCTCGATAACACCTTCGTTGGCATATCGGCCGATGGCGCTGACTGTGTAGGCCCAACCGTGTTTGTTAAGACCGCTCGAGTAGGTCACCATGCCGCGAAGCATGTAGTTTGAGTTTGTATATGCGACCGAACCATTGAAACCGGGAGCGTATGTATCGGTGATGGTGTTGTAGTTGGTCGAGCCGGCAATACCACCGAAGCCATAGTTGGCTGCATCGAGACCGATAGCGGTGGTTTTGTTGCGGAATGCGCGGCTTGTCATACCCATCAACGACGAGAAGTTGAAGCGACCGCGGATGGGGTCGTTAAGGTTTACGCCGTTAACCGATACGTCCTGGTACTCGTTCTGCAGACCGCGAAAACGGTAGTACATCGGGCCGAAGTTGTAGCTGGCTGTGTTGTAGTAGATGTTGTCGTTAGCACCGGTCAGCGCAGCGATACCCTGCGAGTTGCCTTCCTCGTCCTCGAGCATAGCTTCGTCGTATATGATATCGTCATCGTCGCCGAAGTAGTCGGTGGTAAAGTTGTTGGGAGTCAGACGGATTTCGCCGACATTAACTGTACCGGTGGTAAGGTTGACATCGACGCCGGTAGCCTCGAAACCGTCGCAGGTCACCAAAAGGTAGTCGTACGAACCGGCAGCTGCCGAGATGGCAAAGTTACCCGAAAATGAAGTCTGTGTCGACTTGTCTCCGTTTCGCAGCGTAACTGTAGCGCCACTGACCGCAGAGCCCGTCGAACCATTCAATACGACTCCGACAACATTCGAAGTCTGTGCAACTCCCGGCAGTACAGCCGCCAGCAGCACGAGTAAGAATAGTTTAAGTCTCATAAAGATTTTAACTGTTATTGAAAAATTGGTTTAGATTGTATTGTTTTCTATGGTAATTATGATAAAATCATCGATAGGCATTGTGCCTCGTTGATATGCTTGGTGTGTTTTGGATAACACCGAAGATGGCTCGTATCGTACAAGGCGTACGATGTAGCCAACAAATTTACTAATAAAAATTTAAATACCCCAACCTTTAGACACATATTTTAACACCCCGCCCCCTTTTTAACTTTTTAGTATGCCCCCACTCAGTCACTGCCGAGCTAAAGCTCGTACGCTAAACAAATAAACAACGGCAAAAGCCGCGGTGCATCGGGATGCATCGGGTTTCATCGGGATGCAACGGGTTTCATCGGCTCTTGTCTCTCTTTTTATTTGTTCTGTGTTCGAGCTTCAGCTCGGGATTATCTGAATTTCGGGTTCGTTGCGTAATGCATTGTAATTTACGCGTTTATGGCACAAAGATACGCTTTTTCCGAAACAAACACACCAAAGCTTTAAGGAGGTGGATTAGGCAAGCATGGGGGCGATGCGGCGCAGGGCGGCGACGAAGGCGTCGACTTCGGCCTCGGTGTTGTAGGCGGCAAACGAGGCGCGCACTGTGCCGTCGATGCCGAGGGCCTGCATCAGCGGCTGGGCGCAGTGGTGGCCGGTGCGCACGGCTATGCCGAGTTTGTCGAGCAGCATACCGGTGTCGTAGTGGTGGGCCGTGCCGATAAGGAACGATATGACAGCGGTTTTGTCGGGCGCCGTACCAAAGATGCGCAGGTTGGGGACGGCGGCTGTCATCTGTTCGGTAGCGTAGACGAGCAACTCGTGTTCGTGGCGGGCGATGTTGTCGAGGCCTACGTCCTCGATCCAGTCGAGGGCGGTGTCGAAAGCAGCTATCGCCGTGAAATCGGGGGTGCCGGCTTCGAATTTATAGGGCAGGTCGGCCCATGTTGTTCCGGTGGGCAGTTTTACATGGCCAATCATCTCACCTCCACCTTGATAGGGCGGCATAGCTTCGAGCAGTTCGCGTCGTCCATACAGCACGCCGACGCCGGTCGGGCCGTACATTTTGTGGCTCGAGAAGGCGTAGAAATCGGCATCGAGGGCCTGGACATCGATATGGACGTGGGGCGATGCTTGTGCACCGTCGATAAGTGCAACGGCGCCAACGCGGTGAGCTTCGCTGACGATTTCGGCAACGGGATTGACAGTGCCGAGCACGTTCGATATATGGGCCACGGCAACGATGCGCGTGCGGTCGTTGAGCATCGAGCGGAAGGCCTCCATGTCGAGGGTCGAGCGGTCGGCGGCGAGTGGCACAACGCGCAACGTAAGGCCGTGGGCGCGTGCAGCTAACTGCCAGGGTACCAGGTTTGAATGATGCTCCATAACGGTGACCACAATCTCATCACCCGGCTCGAGCAACTGACAGTACGAGGCGGCCACAAGGTTGATGGCCTCGGTTGTGCCGCGCGTAAAGATGACCGACTCGGTCGCCGGGGCGTTGATGTAGCGGGCAACGTGGGCGCGGGTCTGTTCGAGGGCCGAGGTGGCCTCGTTCGACAGACAATGCACGCCGCGGTGCACGTTGGCGTGGTGGTCAAAATACATATCAGTCAGGGTCTCGACAACCTGACGCGGTGTCTGTGACGTCGCCGTATTGTCAAGATAGACAAGCTCTTTGCCGTATATCCGACGTGTCAGCGCCGGGAAATCCTTCCGCAGTTTTTCAATATCCATAGTGCGAGGTGCAAGGTGCAAGGTGCAAGGTGCAGAAAGTCAGAATTTCTAACCCTTTACGTTACCCTCCTTGGCCTTGTTTTTTAAATATTAATGATAAGCATTCAGTTGAATGTCAAGTTCGTCTATTAACGTTTGAGATTCTTTAATATCGTCTTCGCTCAATAACGAAAGGTCTACAGCGAGAATTAATTGACAGCTGATCTCCATCAGTGAGCCGTATGAAATTTCGCAAAAATGGGCCTACTCGTAATAGGAGAAGCGACCCGAACCCTCAGCTAAATTCGAAGGAACAGAAATTGCTGCCCGTCTAAGTTGGTCGCTAAGGCCGTACTTTTCGTACGGGGGAATTTGGCGACGAGTTCATAAACGAGTTTTGCGAGCGTCCTTGACTTTTGCCAAACGACCAATCTCTCGTACATACGTTCCATCAAATTCGTTCTTTTTTGTTAATTAAAAACATTAGATACTAACACCGCCCTGCCCCTTGCACCTTGCACCTTTGTTAATTAAAAACATTAGATACTAACACCGCCCTGCCCCTTGCACCGTGCCCCCTGCTCCTAAAGTTTATACGGTGCAACCTTCGCAGCGGGCGTCATCGCCGAGTATGCGCATCTCGACGAGGTGACGCAGGCGGTCGCGCAGCGGTTCGAGTTTGATGGCATCGAGGACGTCGGCCATAAAGGCGTTCATCAGCATCGACCGGGCCTCGTCGTATTCTATGCCGCGTTGGCGCATATAGAACAAGGCGCGTTCGTCGAGCTGACCGGTAGCTGCGCCGTGGCTGCATTTTACGTCGTCGCAGTATATCTCGAGCTGGGGTTGGGTGTGCATACGAGCCGAAGGCGATGCGAGCATATTGCGGTCGTTTTGGTAGGCCTCGGTGGCGTGTGCGCCGTGGTCAACGCGAATAAGGCCCTCGAAAGCGCCTCGTCCCGAGTCGTTAACGAGATACTTAAACGTCTGGTGGCTTGTGCAATGGTGAGCGTGGTGGAGCACGGTTGCGCAGTTGTCGGCTACGCGTTCGCCGTCGACAATTGCCATACCATCGAGATTGAGCAGGGCACCGGGGCCGTCGAGGTGCACGGTGTATTCGTTGCGCGATGTGCCGGGTTTGAGTGCACCGACAAAGACGTTCAGTGTCGAGTCAGCAGCCTGGCGGGCAACGGTTTGGGTCAGTCGTGATGTTGTGCCCGAACCCTCCTCGAGTTCGTATAGATTCAGTGTCGAACCCTCGGCCATCGATATCTCTACAACGCGGTCGGCCATCGAAAGACCGTCGCCTGCGCGGTCGTGGTCGCATACCAACAGCGATGCATTTGCGCGGCGTCCCATAACGATCAACAGACGGCGCGCGGCCAGTACGGGCAGTTTTTTGTCGGTTTGGGCAGGGTCGGTCAACGAGTCGAGAATGTTAAGTATCTGTAACGGACGTTCGAGCTCGACACCGTCGGCAACGTGGACAAGGATACCGTCCTGGGCAAGGGCTGTGTTGAGCGCTGTTGCTGCATCATCGCCGGCGGCTATCGTGCCGTAGTAGCGCGAGATAATCTCGGCCTCGGCCGGGCCGGCTTGGCTGAAGGCAGTCATCGTTACGCCCTTGGGCAGACGGCTAACAAGGGTGTCGGTCGGGCTGAAAACGTCGTTGGATGTTATGCCCAACAGGGATGATATATTTGGTACGCCGCAGTGAAAAATCGACTGCACTTCGGTGCGTAGCCCGACGCGGTTGAGGTTGAGTCCGAGGTCGGGCTCAAACATTTTGTCGACCGAGGTATACTCGTAGTTCTCATCGCCGCGACGGGGCAGTCGACACCCGGTCTCGACAAGCCGACGAGCCGTGCGGCGACGTGCCTCGGCGATGGGGCCGGCCGTGCCGCGGTCAACGATATCGCCGTGGTCGCGCAGTAGTTCGACATACTGGTCGGCAGCGTTAGTATTTATATTTTGATTCATAAACGTCACTTTTGTGATAGTTGATGGGCAGTCGTTGCCAGTGGTTTCGGACATCATGACATTTTGTCAACCCGGATATCCGACATAGCCTTAGGTACAACCCCTCCGGGGTTGTCGATTGGGAGGATGCCTCCCCCGAGCGCAAGCGCTCGGGGTTTCTTGCTTCGCAAGCGCTTACGCGAACTCCCAAGTAAGAGGCCTCCGGCCTCTATCTCCCGGCCTCTCAGTTCTCAGTTATCCGCTATTTATCAACCTGTTCCTTTATCCAGTCGTAGCCTTTCTCCTCGAGTTCGAGGGCCAGCTCGGGACCGCCGGTGTAGACGATGCGGCCCTTGTAGAGGATGTGCACGAAGTCGGGCTTGATGTAGTCGAGCAGACGCTGGTAGTGGGTGATGACGATGGTGGCGTTGTCGGGCGTCTTGAGCTTGTTGACGCCGTCGGCCACGATGCGCAGGGCGTCGATGTCGAGGCCCGAGTCGGTCTCGTCGAGAATTGACAGCGCGGCTCGAGCACGGCCATCTGGAATATCTCGTTGCGCTTTTTCTCGCCGCCCGAAAAGCCTTCGTTGACCGAGCGCGACGCCAGCTTGTTGTCGAGTTCGACAACAGCGCGTTTCTGGCGCATCATCTTGAGGAACTCGGCAGCCGACATGGGCTCGAGGCCCTGATACTTGCGTTTGGCATTGATGGCCGCACGCATAAAGTTTACCATCGACACCCCGGGAATCTCGACCGGGTACTGAAATGACAAAAACAGGCCCTCGTGACTGCGGTCCTCGGGACTGAGCGCAAGCAGGTCGCGACCGTTAAAGGTTGCCTCGCCGCCGGTGACCGTAAAACGGGGGTCGCCACACAGCACACCCGACAGGGTGCTTTTGCCCGAGCCGTTGGGGCCCATGATGGCATGTACCTCGCCGCGGCGCACTGTCAGGTCGATGCCGCGCAATATCTCCTTGCCGTCGATGCCGGCCCGGAGGTTGTTGACTTGGAGTAGTATATCGTTCATTTTCAATGAAATATTTTTATCTGGTCTTTAAACTTTAAACCCTATACCTTAAACCATCATCCTATCGATCCCTCGAGGCTGATTGACAGCAGCTTCTGGGCTTCGACGGCAAACTCCATGGGCAGTTTGTTCATCACCTCGCGGGCGTATCCGTTGACAATCAGGCCGATGGCCTCTTCGGTGGGAATGCCGCGCTGGTTGCAGTAGAACAGCTGGTCTTCGCTGATTTTCGAGGTGGTGGCCTCGTGCTCGACTATGGCCGTGTCGTTGAGCACATCGATGTAGGGGAAGGTGTGGGCGCCGCAGTCGCCGCCGAGCAGCAGCGAGTCGCACTGCGTGTAGTTGCGCACCCCGAAGGCCGCCGGTGCAACCTTTACAAGGCCGCGGTAGGCATTCTGCGAGTGGCCCGCGCTGATGCCCTTTGATACGATTGTCGAGCGTGTGTCGGGCGCAAGGTGTATCATCTTGGTGCCCGTGTCGGCCTGCTGGTGATTGTTGGTCACGGCCACGGAGTAGAACTCGGCTTGGGCACCGACGCCCGACAGTATGCACGAGGGGTATTTCCAGGTGATGGCCGAGCCGGTCTCGACCTGGGTCCACGACAGTTTTGAGCGGTCGCCGCGGCACAGGCCGCGCTTGGTGACGAAGTTGTAGACACCTCCGCGGCCCTCCTTGTCGCCGGCATACCAGTTCTGCACGGTCGAGTATTTCACTTCGGCGCGCTCTTCGACTATGATCTCGACAATGGCGGCATGGAGCTGGTTTTCGTCGCGCATCGGGGCGGTGCAGCCTTCGAGGTAGCTAACATAGGCATCGTCGTCGGCCACGATGAGAGTGCGCTCAAACTGACCGGTGCCGGCGGCGTTGATACGGAAATAGGTCGACAGCTCCATGGGGCAGCGTACACCCTTGGGTATATATACAAACGAGCCGTCGCTGAACACGGCCGAGTTAAGCGCAGCGTAGAAGTTGTCGGTATAGGGTACAACCTTGCCAAGATAACGGCGAACCAGGTCGGGATAGTCCTTGACGGCCTCCGAAAACGAGCAGAATACGATGCCCAGCTCAGCAAGTTTCTCACGGTGAGTGGTTTTTACCGATACCGAGTCCATAACGGCATCTACTGCCATACCCGACAGTGCCTTTTGCTCCTCGAGGGGTATGCCGAGGCGGTTAAAAGTGTCGAGCAGCTGGGGGTCGACATCGTCAAGGCTTTTGGGGCTGTCGCTTTTTTTAGGCGCGGCGTAGTAGCTCAATGCCTGGAAGTCGATATCGGGTATGGTAAGGTGGGCCCACGTCGGTGGGGTGAGCGTTTTCCAATGTCGATAGGCTTTGAGCCTGAAATCGAGCAACCACTCGGGCTCGCCTTTTTTGCAGGAAATGAGGCGGATAACATCCTCGTTCAAGCCACGCGGAATTATTTCGGTATCTATGTCGCTGACAAAGCCATATTTGTACTCGGACGAGACACTGTTATCGATGATGTCGCGCGATGTAGGTTCGTTGCCGGCGGCGGTGTTTGTGTTTATGTCGTTCATAATATATTAACCCACTACGGAGGGTAAATAGTTCATTTATCGATTTCGATGGTTTCGATGGTTTCGATTTCGCCCGATTTGTCGGCAAAATGTTGGTCGCGAATTTCGATAAGCTCGTCCTTGGCGTCGGATGTGGCGTCAAAAATTTCGCTGACCGTTTCGCTGCCAAGCACTTTGGGGCCAAAATTGACGATGAACTCGGTCATTGCCTCGTTCGAGGTGCGCACTTTTGTGTCGGGGAAAACGGCAATCCAAATATTGAGTAAAATGCTGAGGCCCAGCATAAACTCAAGGGCTTTGAAAATGGCGCCGCCTATGTTGTCGATAAAACCGAGGTGCAGCGTGTTGGTTGTGCGACGCAACACGGCCGATAAAAGTCGACCCACAAGGAAACATGCCGTGAACAGCACCACGTAGGCAAGTACGTTGTGCAGCATACGTGTTTGGGCAGTGTCGGTGGGCGATGTATAGGCGTTGGTCAATGTCTCGGCAAATACCTGACAGACAATGATTCCGAGTAGAATACCGATAACACCTCCGATTTGCGACATAAAGCCGCGACGAAAGCCGATAATCAAGCCGAGTACAAGAATTGCAATGATAGCAATGTCGAGCATAGCAGTATAATAGGGTTTATTCGATTGATGTAAAATATTAACCCACAAAATTACAAAAAATTTCCCAATAACCGCAGCCCTGTAAGATTAAAACCCGAAAACCGGCGCAATCGAACTTATCGAACTTGAACTTGAAACCTTTCTGAACTTGAACTCATCAAGAAATACGTGAATACGCTCCATAAAAGTTATGCTTTAACTCCTTTGCCAATTATCGGTGTAAAGGAATTGACATCCACCCCATCAACTTTTAAATGGACATTATCCAAGGAGAAAAGAAGATATTTGGTGTCTGCTTTATGTCGGGAACGGCGAGTTGGATAACCGTATGCATTAAGTTCAGGCTTAACAACAACGTCGGTTGCGGATACTGCAAAGTAATCAATGAGATTCTTTTTACAGTAAATCATTATACGCGAAACTTGTAATGGTTCGGGGTGTCGATGCAAATCATCTTCAGAGATTGGATAGCAATATTTAGAAGTTTGCTTTATCCAATCAATGATACCCTTGCGACAAGTTCCGAGAAGGACAATACCGTCTTTTTGTTTAGATACGTATATGGTTTCCGGCTCAAAAAGGGAAAGTTGAACCCATTCGCCGTTGGGTAATTCAAATGAAGATGTCTCCAACGGTTCGATTTCGGATTGAACCGGGCGGTCAGCTGTCAGTACAAGAGAATTAGCAATATGTCACATCAAAACCGGGGGAGCCGCATTGCCGATAGCTTTGAGTTGTTTAGCTTCCGAAACAGAATCCCAACGGAATGTTTCAGGGAATGATTGTATTCTTGCACACTCATTGCTTGAGAAACGGCAGTATCGACTTATTCAGGGATAGACTAACTCAAAAGTCAACAATAGTCATCAAAGACATCCCCACCAGTCCATTCTTCTCCAATAGCCAACGTGAAATATTTTTGTGAACCATCTTCATGGAAGAAAGTAGTTCCCTCATGACAAAAGAAACCTTTATCTAAGGTCACAGTTATTAGAGAATAAGGCTTTATCCCATCGGCTGTGTGGGTTCTGATATATAATTTATCATTTTCTGATAGAACTCAAAGCCAACCAGCGGGCACTGCGCTACGGAGTGGAGGACAAGATCAAATATGCAGCACCTCAGTTCACATACACCGAAGGTCCTGAACTCGGACACGGAAGAATCGAGCAACGGACATACAACGTATATGACGGACTTGAACTCATTGCCGACAAGGACAAATGGGGCAGAAATCTTACGGTGGTTGAGTTTGTCTCTCATTGCACCAATAAATCTACAGGTACGGAAACGACTGAGACAAGGCTGTATGTGTCAAATCTCCCCGTGGATACACCCTGGATTGGCAAGGCAGTCCGAAATCATTGGTCTATAGAGAGCATGCACTGGGGGCTTGACTTCAACCTGTTGCAGGACAGCATAAAACGCAAATCCACAAAGGCCGCGAGAAATCTCGACACACTCCAACGAATCGTCTATTCGCTGTTCTCTATCTGGAAAGGACGTCGTAAAAAACTCTCTGACAAGGCCAAGGGTATGGCTGAACTCATCAGACTTGTGTCATCGAGCATTACAAAACTGCTGCGCTTTTTATCTCAAAAATAAGATTTTTTCATCTTTCAAGCTAAAGATAAATAACTAATATACAGTAAATAAAAATTTACCCGACTCGTTTTGAATCGGGTAAGGGGTTTATACGATTATCTAATTTTTAAATGAAATAGCCGTAATCGTGGCGGGAGTCACCTGAGGTGATGGGAATAAAAAGCAAATGAAGCCACGCCGGTTCAAAGTGAGCGGCACAGCCTCACTGAAAAAATTTATTCGTAAAGATCCGTATCATAGTTGAACACTTCTCCCTCATCAAGCTTCGAGTGAACCTTGAATGTCTTGATTTTCCCAAGCATATCGGGGGTGAAGTCTTTTATCTCCTTATAGCAGATCATTACAGATGTCCTGTCGGAATTCTGACCCTTCTTGAGTGCCATCTGAATAAAACCGGCCGACATAGAGCTGAAAACCGAGTAGTCCGAGCCACTATCGGTAGGAAATGCAACCTGATTACCATCTTCATCGTAAAACGTAACCGTGATTTCCAATGGTTCAGTGAATGTGTGCGCGGTCTTTACATCAAAATCGATATTCAGATTGTATGAGTCAGCGCCAAACCCATTTTCTTCCACCAGAGAATAGGTTTTGTCTTTCACAGTGGCATATTCGCCAAGTGGGCCTTCGATCTCAGTAGTGGCCGGAGTACAAGTGTAATCGCTCGTGACTACCTCTTCATTGACAGTCTCCTGCTCGACCACTTCTGTTGATTCCTCCGTGAGGTTTTCGTTTGCCTCGCTTTTCTTGCCGCCGCAGGCAGTCATGCCAAACGCGATGGCGACAAAAGTCGCTGAATAAAAAAACTTCTTCATGCTAAGTTAAAAAAATTATTAATAAAATTAAACTGAGCGAAGACAACTTTGAGCGCGGCATAAAATACTACGTCAAGCAAGAGAATCGTGCAAAAACAGCATAAACCGTATTAGCCAAAATTGTCGGCACTCACCGATAACACAGATTCTGCAAGACGGGACGCAGATTATGTAACAAAATAAGAAAGAAGAGCCGTCCCAACACTTTCCGCTCCGTGGAGCCGAATTGCCAAGGTGTTGTAATCTTCCTTCCTGCCATCCGGATGAAAACCGGGATGGTCAGGATTGCGCCTACAAAATTACGCAAAAAAACAAATATCGCAATAGTATCCAAAATAATTTTCAGGGCTGACGCATCTTAATTTTTAATTTTTTACAACATCAAAACTTTTTAAGGCATAAAGCAGGTAGTCGTTGTCCCATCCGGCTTTCTTCCGATGTCCTTTGACTCCCATTGAAGATACCTTTGCGTTCTTGATTATGTTCAATCCGATACGGTTCAGAAGGGAGAAATTTTGTGCGCCATTGTCCTTTTGTTTGCGGGAGGCATCATCGCCAAAAGCCACATCCAAAGTCCAATGGAGTTGGTTCTCAACACTCCAATGGGTGCGTATGGAATGATTAATATATTGAGCATCAGCCTCAAGGCTTGAGAGATAATATCTTGTCTCCTTATGCACAGTGCCTTTCTTGATGTCCTTTGTGCGTGATTCAATACGCACGATGCTTTTAAGCCCTGGCCATTTGTCCCTGTCAAGTATATTCTCCAGATTTGTGATGACGGAGCACACTCTCTTTTCCTCCCGACCATGGGATCTGCCCTCCAAGGTATGCACTGATGAGGGCTTAATATATGTGAAAGAACCAGCCACCCATTCATACATTTCCGGCTGATTGCCCATCAATGCGAGGATATAGTCGGCTCCGCGCTCGATTATTACCTTGGCAATCTCCCGCTGGCAACCCATCGCATCGATAGTTACGATGCATCCTTTCAGTTCAAGGATACGCAGCAGTTTGGGTATCGCTGTTATCTCGTTACTCTTTCCGGCCACTTTCTCCTGACCAAGGAGCATATTATTTGCCGAAGCCCATGCACTGACCAAATGTGTGTAGGTTCCGGTGCCGTCGTCGCTGCTGCCGCGTATACATTTGCCGTCGATGGCTACAACTTCACCATCGGTCAGTTCTGCGATGCTTTTAGTCCATTCAATAAATTAATCATTCAATTCTTTAGGGTCTAACATGCTGATTACCCGATTGAATGTATCATGCGAGGGAATTCCGTTGGGTAAGTATAGAAACTTCTTAAGCCAATCTATCTTTGCATTGCCGTAGTCCTCTATCTCATTCCATGACTCTGCCCCGCAGATGACTGCGCAAAGCGATATGAACAGGATGGATTCAAGGCTATGCTTTTGGGTGCGTTCTACCCGAGGGTCTGTTACCGATGAGAAAAAATTGAATGTCTTGTTTGTGTCTGCCATATTTTCATAACGGCCATTTGCCACATAATAGTAGTATAAAGTCGGTAAGATTATTTAAGATGCGTCAGCCCTGCTCGTGTGGTTAAGTTCTGCCCTTCATCTGCGGCCACGAGCTTTAAGCCGCTGATTAATATGGCATCTGCTGACTTCTGTGGGTTCGTTGTTACTGCTTGCCTTGCGGCTCGCCCCACAGACCTCCCCGATTAAGAACATAATCTTTCAGTCTTATACTCTCTTGATTTACTCTCATCAGTCCGGATAGTTATAAGGCTTTGGTTTGTTTGGCAACCTACCCTCTGACTTTGAGCCTTGTATCAAGTTTCTGTGCGTAGAGCCAGACTTTTGTCCTTAGCTTCCTTCCGATTCGCCTCGCGGTCGACACCGTTGCCTCGGACTATGCGCTTCCCACTATCAGGGCGCGCTCGGGACTTGCACCCGTTAGATTATGCCCATGTCGGGCGAACAACGAGCTGAGACGGCCGGGGGCCGTCTCAGCATGAGCAGGGTGTCCCTCTAATCAGCGAGGGGCAATATCATTATGTCTCTTTATTTTACGACGACTTTGGTGATGGTCGAGCCCTGGCGCTGGATGTACAGGCCGGGAGCGGCGTTTTCGACGCGGCGGCCGTTGAGGTCAAACATCTCGACGGGGGCGTTGGCGTCGGTGTCGGCTACGATGTCGTTGACACCGGCTTTGAATCCGGGTTCGCTGAGCAGGTATGTGGCCAGACCGCCATTACATTTGTAGAGCGACAGATAGCAACCTTCTTTGCCATTTTCGTCAGTAACAACGCTGGGGCAGATACCGAACATGCGGCTACCGGTGTCGGTTACGGTGCCAAGTCCGTTAGCGGGGAGGTCCCAGCAGGGTGCCGAGCCTTCGAATGTCATACCTTCGCCGAGGGTGGCAACGCGAACCTGCGAGCCTACGCCTTTGTCATAGTCAGTTTTAGCAAATACAAAGTAGTTTTTGCCGGCCATTTCGAACTCGTTTACGCCGTTCGAGTTTGCCTGGATGCCATCGACTGTCTCGGCCGCACCGGCAAACGAATCGATAAGAGCACCTTCGACGTCGTAGATCGAGGGATAACCGTTAAAGGGGTCGATGTAGTAGAGGTTGCCCGAGTGTTCCTCGTCGCGGAGGATACGAATCATCGGGGCACCATCCCATGTAGTAAGGTCGGCGGGATATGTCTCGGCCATGTCCTGGGTGTAATACGAACCGCCACCCATGTGGGGGCCCCAATCGTCCGAACCCTGTTCGCGTTCGAAACCGGCAACGAAGGTTTTCGAGCCGCTGGCAACGGGCGACATAACAACGGTGCGGGCCTGTACGCCGGTGACGTCACCGACAAGGTCGTAGTAGTCGTGACGTCCAAATGCTTCGGACTCATCATCGGGCACTTTCAGCTCGGCAACGAGTTCGCAGGCGCCGGTGTTGACGTCTTTGATGTGGTAGAGTTTCCACGGAGTTTTTTCGGTGCTGCCGGTCAGTCCGATAAACCACAGATTGCCAAAGTCGTCAACGCCGATTTGGTTTGCGCAGAGCAGACCGCTGATGGGAGTGCCGTCGACTGTCAGCTGAGTTTGACGTTCGAAAGCGCCGGTTTTTTGGTCGAGGACGATGATGTGAGCGTAGTCGTTCGAGTCTTCGCCTACGATCATCGTACGCGAGTGTGCGATGTAGAGTTTGCCGTCCTTGACAACCATCGAACGAGTTTTGTTGTTAAACTCGGCCATAGGCGTGGCAAGGAATTCGTTGCCGTCAAATGCACGGCTGATGTTGTAAATGTTTTTACATTCGATACCGTTAATGGTCTCGTACGTAGTGGTTTCCACGCCGGCAAAAGCGGGCATAGCGAGGGCTGCGAGGCCCAGTGCACTGAGTAAATGTTTCTTCATAAGCCTTTAAGGATATTATGTTTAATGATTGTTTGGAGTTTTAATGCCCAAAGTTAGGCATAATTATTTAAATATCAAAATGTCATCTTGTCAAAAATGACAAAATGACAAAATGACTTTCGCTTCTCGCCTCTCTCGTTAGATGTATTTGTCGCCGAAGGCCACGCGCACATCGTTGACAATGTTGCGTATGCGCTGCTCCTCGGACTTGGGGCAAACGAGGAGCACGTCGCCGGTGTCGGCTACGATGTAGTCATGCAGGTCGCGGACAACGATGAGCTTTTCGCCGCGCACAGCAAAAATATTGCCTGTCGAGTTGTAGGACAGCACGTTGCAGTTCTGCGTAACATTGCTGTCCCGGTTTTTGGGCGAGTGGTCATAGAGTGCGGACCACGACCCGAGGTCGCTCCAACCAAAGTTGACGGTTTCGACGTATACATTGTCGGCCTTCTCCATGACGGCGTAGTCGATCGATATTGCCGGACACGATGCGAAGGTCGAGCCGATAAAGTCCGTTTCGCCGGGGGTGTTCATCAGTTCGCGACCGCGGGCAAAGATGGCCGCAATCTCGGGTGCACACTTGTCAAATGCTTTGAGGATAGTCTCGGCTCGCCAAAGAAAGATGCCCGAGTTCCAGAAAAACTCACCGGTCTGCAAAAATACTTTTGCCATTTCGAGGTCGGGCTTTTCGGTGAAGGTTTTTACCTTCATAATATGTTCCTGGACAGCGGTGCCGATTTGGATGTAGCCGTATCCCGTTTCGGGGCGAGTCGGGGTGATGCCGAGGGTTAGCAGTGCGTCGTTGTGCTCGACAAAGTTAAAACCCTCGTTTATCGACTCGATAAATGCCTCGCGGCGCGTAATCAGGTGGTCGGCGGGCGTAACAATCATCGATGCTTCGGGGTCGATGGCCGAGATATGGGCTGCGGCCCATGCTACACAGGGTGCTGTGTTGCGGCGGGCGGGCTCGAGCAGGATATTGTCGGGCAGAACGTCGGGCAGCTGTTGGCGCACAAGGTCGGCATATTCGGCATTCGTTACAACGATTACGTTCTGTGCCGGAACAAGGGGCAGGATGCGCTCGTAGGTCATCTGCAACAGTGACGAGCCGGTGCCGAAAAAGTCAAGAAATTGTTTGGGCATCGATGAGCGGCTATACGGCCAAAAACGGCTGCCGATGCCGCCGCACATTATGACGCAATATCTATGATTGTGAATCTTTTCCATTATTCAGGGTTGGGATTTAGTATTTTTGGGCTACTAAGTTAGTAAGTTTTGGGGAGTTTTCAAAAAATAATCGCTAATTTTGTGTCGAAAAATTTTTCAACGATGATTGATAACGACAAACTCGACCAATATATAGCGGGTCATATCGACCCCGAACCTGCTCTGCTCGGCGAGGTCTATCGCTCGACATATCTGCACCATCTCTATCCGCGGATGTGCTCGGGACATGTCCAGGGGCGTGTCCTCAAGATGCTCACCTCGATGATAAACCCGCGCCGCGTCCTCGAGCTGGGTACTTTTACCGGTTATGCCACGCTGTCGATAGCCGAGGCACTGGCGCCCGGCGCTGTTATCGACACTGTCGAGGTCGACGACGAGAAAGAGGACGAGCTGACCGAGCGATTCGGTTCATCGCCCTTTGCCGACCGCATTAGGTTGACAATCGGCGATGCACTCGACGTCATACCACGCGTGGCTGCCGATGGCCCTTGGGATTTAGTCTATATCGATGCCAACAAGCGCGATTACCAGGCTTATTTCGAAGCCGTTATCGACAACGTCCGCCCGGGCGGATTTATCATTGCCGACAACACCCTTTGGGATGGAAAAGTGCTGACAGCCGACGATCCGACGACCATCCGCGACGCCCAAACCCGCGCCATCGCCATGTTCAACGATGCTATCGCCGCTGATACCCGAATCGAAAAAATCATAATCCCAATCCGCGACGGCCTCACCATCATGCGCCGCCGCGAACAACTTTAGCGCATCTCAGCGCGTTATATCTGCAAACATAACAATATAATTCACGCCTCACAGGTCAAAGTTTTTAGGCCTCAGAGTCCAAAAGCAATACAATATGGAAACTACACGTCAAGCAAAAATAGCACGCCTGCTCCAAAAGGAGCTGAGCGAAATTTTTCGTCAACAAACAGCTAAAACCCACGGTGTAATCGTTACGGTAAGCACTGTTCGCGTCTCGCCCGACCTCTCGATAGCCCGTGCCTATCTTTCGGTGTTCCCCTCGGCAAAAGCGCCCGAAATGCTCGAGAGTATCAACGCCTCGGCTCGTACTATCCGCTACGAACTGGCTCAGAAAGTACGCTTTCAGCTGCGCAAAACGCCCGAGCTATCCTTTTACCTCGATGACTCGCTCGACTACATCGAAAATATCGACCATCTGCTCGAAAAGAAGTAGAGTATAATGGTTTAATAGTTTAGTAGTTTAAAGGGGCCGGGAGGACGGCCATACACACGACGCATCTTGCTTGCCTTAAAAATCGCATTTCGCTATCTGCGCGCAAAAAAATCGAACACGGCTGTCAACATCATTGCTTTGATAGCCGTGATCGGTGTTGCTATTGCGACGATGGCTATGATGCTTGTGCTGAGCATTTTTAACGGCTTTACCGACTTGGCAGCCAGCCAATTGTCGTCGCTCGACCCCGAGCTGTCGATTGAGCGCTCGGACGGCCGCGTTATCGACGACGCCGAGGGCGTAGCCGGCCGCATTGCAGCTGTCGACGGCGTCGATGCGGCATTGCCCACACTGACGGGCCGCGGCCTGCTTATTACGCCGAGCACGCGCATCCCCGTGGTATTCAAGGGTGTACCCGAGGGCTACGAGCACGTAACCGAAATCGACAACATAATGCTTGCCGGGCAATATGCCACCGCAAACAGCGACGGTGTGGACGCCGCACAAATCAGCGTAGGCATCGCCAACCAACTCGACGTCTACCCTGGTGCCGACGTCCACGTCGAGCTATACGTTCCGCGTCGCCGCGGCCGCATCAACCCGGCTAACCCCTCGGCATCGTTCCGCGGTATCGACCTGGTTTACAGCGGAGTTTTCCGTGTTAGCAATCCTGATATCGACAACGACAACATCATCATACCCCTCGACGATGCCCGCGATGTCCTCGACTATGACACGCAGGCCACGGCCATCGAGGTCCATAGCGACCCCGGCGTCGACGCCGAAAAAGTCAAACCCCGCATCGAGTCGATGCTCGGCGACGACTACGTCGTCAAAAACCGTATGGAACAGCGCGAGAGCTCGTTCCGCATGATATCCATCGAAAAGTGGATGACCTTTATGATGTTAATTTTTATATTAGTAATCGCACTCTTCAACGTCGTCTCGACACTGTCGCTGTTGGCTATCGAAAAACGGTCTAATATGTGGACACTGCACGCATTGGGCGCACCGGCGTCGATGGTGCGTCAGATATTTATTGCCGAAGGCTTCTTGGTCACCACGCTTGGCGGTGCCGTCGGTATTGTCCTCGGTGTCATCCTCGCACTTGCCCAGCAATGCTTCCACCTTGTCGGCTTGTCGGCCGACTCGTCGACGCTGACCATCGACTACTATCCTGTGCGAGTCGAGCTGAGCGACATCCTGCTTGTTGCCCTCGTCGTCGTATCGCTCGCCATCATCGTCGGAGCCATCGCTCGTTTCATCGTCCGCCGCACAAAGAATTAAAAATTAAAAAATAAAAATTAAAAAATCCCCGGTCGCTCCGGAGGAGCGATATATAGCCACTAAATCTTTTAGAACTTTTGATATGCAGACTGTTCTTTTTCATGATACTATCTTCGGGCCGATTCACAGTCGCCGGCTCGGCACGTCGTTGGGCGTAAACTTGTCGCCCAACGATGGCAAAATTTGTTCGTTCGACTGTCTGTACTGCGAGGCGGGATACAACGCCCAAGGTCCGGGCACAACGGGCTTCCCGTCGCGCAACAAGGTGCGTAACGACCTCGAAAACAAGTTAAAAACCATGCACGCCGCCGGCAACCGCCTCGACGTAATCACTTTTTCGGGCAACGGCGAACCCACGCTCCACCCCGACTTTGAGGGCATCATCAACGATGTCATCGCCCTTCGCGACCGTTACTATCCCGAGGTGAAAATCAGCGTTCTGACCAACTCGACGCGCCTCGACCGTCCTGATGTGGTTCGCGCCCTTGGCCGCGTCGACAACAATATACTGAAACTCGACTCGGCCATCGAATCGACCATGCGCCTGCTCGACCGCCCCAACTCGCCGGGCTTCGATGTCGAACGTGCCATCGATGGTATTGCTCAGTTTGGCAAAAAGGCCATCGTACAAACCATGTTTACGCGTGGCAGCCACGACGGTACCCCTGTGGACAACACTACCGATGCCGAAGTCGAGGCTCTGATCGATGCATACCGTCGCATTGCGCCCGGTCAGGTCATGATCTATTCGATTGACCGTCAGACTCCTGAGCAGAGTCTCCAAAAAGTGCCGGCCGACGAGCTACGCGCCATCGCCGACCGCATCACCGCCGCCACCGGCATCCCGGTCACTACTGCCTGAGTGGCCGACGCCGAAAGACGACAAAAGCCAAGC
>JAAGKN010000204.1_pt1 | contig 71381 bp, 62 predicted proteins | sample 6206371 | NCBI WGS metagenome assembly JAAGKN01 (sample SAMN11533720, study PRJNA540317) | gut metagenome | isolation source: fecal pellets from male and female animal of same cohort | host: Peromyscus leucopus | place: USA:CA | collected 2017
ATTCACCCGAAGGGCTTTTTAAAAATTTATCATATAGTTTATTTTTGAAAGCAACTTATGCATAATCGCGGTGCTAAATACATAATACACAATCTTAATATAGACTAAACAACTTTAATGTAGACTAAACAACTCTGACAATATATGACAGGAAAAGGATACACATACGGAGCGGCTTTGATGATTCTCGCCGCCTCCTGCTCCCACAAAGAGCAAATGGAACTCGAAACGTACATTGTAGAACCGACCTCCATCTCGGAAGTGGTTACCGCAACCGGAACAATGGAATCCGTGACCCAGGTGGATGTCGGAACTCAGGTGACAGGAATTATCGACAAACTATATGCCGACTACAACGATCACGTCACAAAAGGACAGCTCCTTGCCGAACTTGAAAAGACTCTGCTCGACAGTGAACTGAAAAGTGCCGACGCCAATATGGCTTCTGCAAAGGCAAGCTATGAATATGCCAAGAGCAATTTTGAACGAGACAAAGCGCTCCACGATGAGCAGCTGATATCCGATTATGAATTCCAGACCTCGAAACGCGACTATGACGTAGCGCGTCTGACATATGAAAAAAGTCAGGCAGACAGAGTGAGAGCCGCAAAAAACCTTAACTATGCAGAAATTTACTCCCCTATAGATGGTATTATAATATCAAGAGAGGTGGAAGTGGGACAGACTGTGGTCTCGAGCATGAACGTTGCCAATCTTTATGTGATAGCCGACCTTGAAAACATGCAGGTTGTAGGAAACGTAGACGAGGCTGACATAGGACAGGTGAAGACCGGACAGAGGGTGACTTTCACTGTAGATTCTTATCCTGATGATGTGTTTTCAGGCACAGTAACACAGGTGCGTCTCAACCCTACCACAGAATCAAACGTGGTGACCTATGAAGTGATTGTCGATGCTCCGAACCCCGACCTCAAGCTCATTCCGGGAATGACGGCAAACCTTACGATCTATACTCTCGAACTCGACAACATCCTTGCCGTGCCTCTAAAAGCCCTGAAGTTCGAGCCTGTCACTCCCGAAGACAAAGACAGCAAGCTCCCCGTTCCGGTGGCTTCCGACAAACCCGCTAAATCATCCATATGGATTGAAAAAGACGGCAAACTCCTGCAGACGCCCGTGGAGCTCGGTGTTGCCAACAGCATTTATCAGCAAATCACCTACGGAGTGAAAAAGGGAGACAAGGTGGCTTTGCAATACAACCTGCTGCAAGAAAAACCACAGAAAGGGAATGCGGAAGAGAATCCGTTCATGCCCAAACCACCGGGAGCAAACAAAAATAAGAAAAAATAACATCGCTTCATTCACGCATGAAGTCGATAATCAACTAAAGCTTATGGCAAAAGAGATCATCAAAATAGACAATCTCAAGCGCTACTTCAAAGTGGGGAGCGAGACTGTGAAAGCTTTGCGAGGAGTCTCGTTCACCATCTATGAAGGCGAATTCGTCACGATAATGGGCACCTCCGGTTCTGGAAAATCCACCCTTCTCAACACACTCGGCTGTCTCGACACTCCGACATCAGGAGAATATCTTCTCGACGGCATTCCCGTGAAAGGAATGGGGAAAAACGAAAGAGCGAAGATCAGAAACAGAAAAATCGGTTTCATCTTCCAGAACTATAACCTGCTGCCTAAAACCACAGCTCTTGAGAATGTGGAGCTCCCACTGCTCTATAATCCGGCAATAAGTGCCCGCGAACGGGCGGAACGGGCAGAAAGATGTCTGCGAGAAGTTGGACTCGGCGAACGCCTGTACCATAAGAGCAACCAGATGTCGGGAGGTCAGCAGCAACGTGTGGCGATAGCCCGCGCTCTTGTAAACGACCCTGTGATAATACTTGCCGATGAAGCCACGGGCAACCTCGACACAAGGACTTCCTTCTCAATCCTCACATTGTTCCAAAGACTTTATAAGGAAGGACGCACAATTATTTTTGTAACCCACAACCCGGAAATTGCTTTGTATTCCTCACGCAACATAACCCTGCGCGACGGACACATTGTGAGCGATGAATACAATTCCGACATTCATTCCGCCGAAGAAGTATTCAACAATCTCCCGGAGGAAACCGACTGACCGCCATGAATATTAAAAATCTATTAAAGATAGCGCTGAAGGCTCTTAACAACAACAAGATGCGCTGTTTCCTCACCATGCTCGGCGTGATAATCGGCGTGGGAGCCGTGATTGCCATGCTGGCGATCGGTGAAGGTTCGAAAGCCTCCATCAAAGCCCAGATTTCCGAAATGGGTTCGAACATGATCATGATTTTCCCAGGTGCCGAGCGACGCGGTGGTGTGCGTCAGAGCAGCGACGACATGCAGACACTCAAGCCAGCCGACTACGAGGCTCTCGTGAATCAATCCACCACAATAGCACATATCACTCCCACCGTCAACGGGTCCGGGCAATGGATAAACGGCAACAACAACTATCCATCGCAGGCACAGGGAGTCAACACCCAATATCTGGAGATACGCCAGCGCAAGATGGCGGAAGGGGAAATGTTTACCGAAGCAGATATCAAGACTGCCGCAAAGGTCTGCGTGCTTGGGAAAACTCTTGTAGACAACCTCTTCCCCGACGGAACTGATCCCATTGGGAAGGTGGTGAGATTCGGCAAAATACCGATGACAGTTATCGGTGTGCTCGAAGAGAAAGGCTACAACACTATGGGGCAGGACCAGGACGACCTTGCGCTTGTGCCCTACACCACCGTTATGAAGAGAGTGCTTGCCACTGACTATCTGCAAGGAATACAGGCGTCTGCCGTAGACGAAAACTCCACCGACAAGACCATCGAGGAAATCACTGACATTCTGCGCACCTCCCACAAACTGCGTGAGGGGGATGAAGACAATTTCACAATACGGTCCATGCAGGAGCTTGCCGAGATGATTTCATCCACATCATCGATGATGACAGTGCTTCTTGCCGCCGTGGCAGGGATATCGCTGCTTGTGGGAGGCATAGGAATCATGAACATCATGATAGTGAGCGTGACCGAACGCACACGCGAAATCGGTCTCCGCATGAGCATCGGAGCCACCGGCAAGGATATCATGATGCAGTTCCTTATCGAGGCTGTGATCATATCCGTCACAGGCGGTGTGCTCGGTATAATAATGGGAGGTCTCGCCACATGGCTCATTTCCATATTTGCTCATTGGCCGGTGCAGATTTCAATATCTTCGGTGGTTCTGTCGTTTGTAGTGTGCACGGTTATCGGCATCATATTCGGATTCTATCCTGCCGCCAAGGCTTCTAACCTCGATCCGATAGAGGCGATAAGATACGAATAGCCGTTGTTCATTTTTTTAAATTATATCAGAATCAAAAAGGAGCTGGCTTATGAAAGACGCAAACCGCCTCAGCAGATTCGGGGGCACTGCATCGCTGATACTGACCTCGTTTCTGCTCTTCTATCTCCCGTCGGTCCTTGCAATAGTGAATCATGACCATGAGCCGATGGGATGGCTGATAATGAGCGTGATCATGGCAACAATCTATACGTCAGTGTTCTATCTGAACTATTTCTGGCTTGTGCCTTCAATGCTCATAAAAAAGGACCGCAAGGCCCTGTTTTTCATCATAAACTTTTGCATCATAGTTCTGATATGCAGTCTTGTGCCGTTATGGTTTGAGACTCATGGCGGACTTCCGGGTCCGAGACACAAAAGAATGGCAATCATGACTGTCGGTCAATACCTCATGGGCTATCTGAGATTTGTGATTCGCGACGGTGTGATGATGGTATTGTCGGCAGGGCTCGCATATGCCCTCCGGATATCAAGGGAACGGGAAAAGATGCGCCGCCAGGAGCTCGAGCTCGACTCCGAACGCCGCCAGATAGAACTGAGAAGCCTGAAAGCGCAGCTCAATCCCCACTTTCTGTTCAACACTCTCAACAATATATATGCCTTGATAGGTCTTGATCAAGAAAGAGCCCAAAACGCTCTTCATGATCTGAGCAGCATGCTTAGGTTCATGATCTACGAATCGTCTGCACCATTCGTGCCTCTGGGAAAGGATCTACTGTTCATAAGGGAATACATAGATCTCATGCGGCTGAGATTAAACCCGGGAGTGAAACTTGAATCGGATATTACAGACAATCCTCCCGCTGGACTGAAGACAGCTCCGTTGCTGTTTCTGACCCTTGTGGAAAACGCCTTCAAGCATTCAGGTCCGGGATCTGCCGGCAACTTTATCAGAATCTCAATCTCTGTGGCGGGCGAAAGTCTTGTCTGTCTTGTAGAGAATTCCACTTCTCAGGAAAAAACTACGGATAACTCCGCGCATTCCGGCATCGGACTGGTCAACGTGAAACGTCAACTCGGTCTTCTATATCCCGGCAACCATAGTTTTGAAATGAGAAATTCCGACGGTATATACTCTGCATGCATCAGAATCAACACAAACGCAATGAGAGACGGTAATCACACATGCTTAAACGAGAGACCGTAACCATAAGTGACTGAACAATACGACACAAAACAATTAATTACAAAGTATGAGCGACACTTTGAAATGCATTATAATAGATGACGAACCGCTTGCGAGAGAGCTACTCAGGAGCTATGCCGCAAAAACCCCTATGCTTGAACTTGAAGGCTCTTTCGAATCTGCGGCAGATGCCATGCCGTTAATCATGGGCGGCGGAATCTCTCTAATATTTCTCGACATAAACATGCCTCTTCTCAACGGAATAGAATTTGCCGCGCTCGTGCCTCCACAAACGAGGATAATATTTGTGACCGCCTACGAGCAATATGCCCTTCAGGGCTTTAAAGTCAATGCCCTCGACTATCTCCTTAAACCGGTGAGCTATGCAGAGTTTATGAAATCAGTGGGCAAAGCCGTGGAATGGTTCAACATGAAAGAGGCAGCCCTGACATCGGGACAAAAACCGGTGTCCGACTTGATTACGGTCAAAGCCGACTACAGGCTTGTGCAAATGCACCTCTCAACGATAAAATATGTGGAAGTGCAGAAAGACAGGGTGATATTCTACCGTACAGAGGGAGATCCCGTCAGTTCGCTTATGAGTCTGAGTGATCTTGAAGAGCAGCTTCCTTCTGATAAATTCATGCGGGTGCACCGCTCGTTCATAGTCAATATGGAGAAGGTGGAGATTGTGGAAAGGGGACGCATCGTATTCGGGAAAACCTATATACCGGTTTCCGACTCCCGAAAAGAGGAGTTTCTGCAGCGACTGCGCCATTAAGAGCGCGTCGTTCCTAAAATTTTAACTCCTACGACTCCGAAATTTTAAGGAACGCGCTCTAAAGTAAAAAACGGGAACAGATTCGCTCTGTTCCCGTTTTCTTATCAAGAATTCTGAATTATTTCTTGTTTGCGAAATAACGGTTGTAAAGACCCTCGAAACCACGGCCGTGGCGAGCCTCGTCTTTAGCCATCTCATGAACAGTGTCGTGGATAGCGTCGAGGTTCTGGGCCTTTGCATTTCTTGCAATACGCATCTTGTCTTCGTTAGCGCCTGCTTCAGCGTGCATACGCTTTTCAAGATTGGTTTTGGTGTCCCAGACCATTTCACCGAGGAGCTCAGCGAATTTTGCAGCATGCTCAGCCTCTTCCCATGCGTAACGCTTGAAAGCCTCGGCGATCTCGGGATAACCCTCGCGGTCAGCCTGACGAGACATTGCGAGATACATACCTACCTCTGTGCACTCACCCATGAAGTGAGTGTTGAGGTCTTTCTTCATCTCGTCGTCTGTATCTTTTGCAACACCGATCTCATGTTCTGTTACGAACTGAAGGAGTTCTTTCTGGTCAAGCTCTTTAAACTTTGAAGCCGGAGCCTTGCACTGGGGGCACTGTGCCGGTGGGTTCTCACCCTCTGCTACATATCCGCACACTGTGCAGATCCATTCTTTTGCCATAATTATTGAAGTTATTAGTTAATTGATTGGGTTATTATAAAATTTCAAAAAGATAAGATTGTTTTCATAAGCCGCCGGCAAAAATCAATGCGATATTTCAATTAATATTTGGAGGCATTTATTATTAAGCAATCTTCAGATTTCATCTTGTTTTATGCAAAATTAATAAAAATTTTTCGGATTGGAAAGTATTATATAATTTTGTTGCCATGAACGACAGAAAAAACCGACATATTCTGGAAACGGCAGTGGCAGGTTCTGCAAAAGCATATGGCATCCGCAATGTTGTGGCAACCGTGAGCGGAGGAGCCGACAGTGTGGCTCTTGTTTCTGCACTTTCCGCTTGCAAAGGAATTACACTCACAGCCCTTCACTGCAATTTCCATTTAAGAGGCGAAGAGAGCATGCGCGACCAATATTCTGTCGAAGAACTATGCCGGCAACTTGAAGTGAAACTTCATGTGAAAGACTTCAATGTAGTGGAATATATGGAATCCCACCCTTCCACATCTGTGGAAATGGCTTGCCGCAACCTCCGTTATGAATGGTTTCGCGAAATCAAATCGCACAACGGGGCAGACAGAATTGCCACCGGACACAATGCCGGAGACAACATTGAAACCCTTTTCCTTAATCTTCTCAGGGGATGTGGCACATCCGGACTTCGCGGAATGCCGGAAGACAACGGAGAGATCTGGCGTCCGCTGATAAAGTTCCAACGTTCAGAAATTACAGGATACCTAAAAGAAAAAGGGCTCGGATTTATTGTTGATTCATCCAATCTATCTTCAGACTACAGACGGAACTTCATACGCAACGAGATCCTTCCGCTGCTTCGCCAAAAATGGGAAGGAGCCGACAAGGCATTGCTACGCAGCCAGAACATACTCAGGAATGAAAACAGAATTGTAGAGACGTCTGTGGCATCGTGTCTTCCTGCCGGAAACGATCCATTGTTGAGCGAAACAGTGTTGAGCTTCCCTGATCCGGAACTACTCGTGAGGAGATATATCGAACCACTGTCTCCATTCACCACCACAGCAGCAGAAATAATGTCATCCATAAAAGCTGACAAACCCGATATAAAGAGATGGAAACTACGCAAAGGGGAACTGATGATGAGAAACCGTCGCCTTTTCCGTATTTTTAATCAAGAGTGCATTTCAAAGAATAATTAGCGCGCGTCGTTACTCTAATGCGATAAGATTTCAAGACAATAAATTTCAAGACAATAATCCATCGTATCAGTTTTTACCGTTTTATCCAACAATTTTTCACTTTTATCTGTTATTTATTTGTACAATTCAAGAGAATTGTTTAAATTTGCATCGTAAAAGCGCATATCAAAAGCGCTTGTATTCCCAAAGAGACATTCATTTCCGATTTAATATTTCTACACTCCCCTTATCCACCGGAACCCGGCAGGATAAACGATCGGTGATTCTCTTGGCTGATGCCACAATAAAGAGTTTCTAAATTCCAGGCATTACATTCTTTTAAAAATTTCATCAGATTTTGTGTATTATCCAGATTGTCGGGCAATCATAATGCCATACAGACAAACAGGTTTATAACATATTTCTCTCAAACCGCATATACACAAAAGTCAAGACACTAAAACATAATTCTTGTTTATGTTCCACATCAATGATCTTAAAGACATGGACGACGACGAAATCATGAAAACCGCCGAATCCATGGGTATTAAAAAAACAGCTTCACTTTCTCGTGATGAGATAATGAATCAGATTCTTGACCTTCAGGCTGAAGCATCTGCCAAGGATTTCGTATCCAAGGCTAACGACAAAAAGAAACCAGCCAAGGACAAGACTGTGCGTGCCAAACGCATAAAAAAAGTTGAAGCAGAAACTATCGAGGCTATCGAGACCATAGCCTCCGATATTATCCCTGCCAATAGCGGCATTATTCCTGACGACGACAACGAACAGATAATAAGCGATATTCCACTTCCGAAACGTCGTGGAAGAAAACCGAAGTCTGCTGTCGAGCCCGCTTCTCCGGAAAGCGTTGAGCAGACTGAAGCTGAAATCGAAAAACCGGCTCCGAAGAAAGGAAGAGCAAAAAAAACCGTTTCAACATCAGAGACTGAAAAGCAATCTGACGACAGTCAGTTCTTGCCGATGGTGCAGCCAAACGACGATCAGGAAAAAACAGAAGTTGAGAATTCCAATCCCGCTGTCGATGAAAAAACGGCTTCTGACAATCAGGACGCTGCTCCAGCGAACAACGCCGAAAACAATGATGTTGCCGACAACAGCAATCTGACAAATGATAAAAAGGAAGAAGCTGAAGAAAGACCGAAACTGAAAGTCTTCACTCCGAGAAATCAGAAAAATGCTTCTACAGAAGGGCTTTCGCTTACTTCATTTTTCACTCCCACAAAAGGGAAAACCTTCACTCCGAGAGGACAGCGCGACAACAACAAAGACAACAGGGAACACAAAAGAGACGAGATTCAGCCAAACATTTTGAAAGAAGTTCCCAAAGAAGACTATAATGCTCTCCCCACTCCGAAATCGGAACCCATCACGCTGCGCGAACCCGGCGCCAACTCTCAGCAACCGCTTTCAAAGCAGCAGAAAAACATGCTCAAGAAGCAGCAGAGACTCCTGCGCCAGCAGGGTCAGCTTGCAAACATACCCGTTCAACAGGAATCCCCTTACGATTTCAAGGGAATATTGACCACATACGGAGTGCTTGAGATCATGCCAGAAGGATATGGATTTCTGCGTTCGAGCGATTACAACTATCTCGGCAGCCCGGACGACGTATACGTAAACCAGAATCAGATAAAGGAATATGGTCTGAAAACCGGTGATGTGGTTGAAGCCTCTATCCGTCCGCCGCGCGAGAGCGACAAATATTATCCTATGGTGAAAGTGCTCTCAATCAACGGCCAGTCGCCGGAGCTCGTTAGAGACAGAGTGCCGTTTGAACATCTTGTGCCTCTCTTTCCTGAAGAGAAATTCGACATCACGAAAGGTAAAAGCGCAAACATATCAACCCGTGTGGTCGACATGTTCGCACCTATAGGCAAAGGACAGCGTGCCCTGATTGTAGCACCTCCGAAAACCGGTAAGACCATTCTTCTTAAAGACATCGCGAACGCCATTTCCGAGAACCATCCCGACACCCACATCATCATGCTGCTCATAGACGAGCGACCTGAGGAGGTGACCGACATGGCAAGAAGCGTGAATGCGGAGGTGATAGCCTCCACCTTCGACGAGCCAGCCGAACGTCATGTCAAAATTGCTAACATCGTGCTTGAAAAAGCGAAAAGACTTGTGGAATGCGGTCATGACGTTGTGATCATGCTTGATTCAATCACACGCCTTGCTCGTGCTTTCAACACAGTGTCGCCCGCATCGGGCAAGATTCTTTCAGGTGGTGTCGACGCCAACGCCCTGCAGCGCCCGAAACGTTTCTTCGGTGCGGCCCGCAATATTGAAAACGGCGGCTCGCTCACCATCATCGCCACAGCCCTCACCGAGACATCTTCAAAGATGGACGAGGTGATTTTCGAGGAGTTCAAGGGCACCGGCAACATGGAGCTTCAGCTCGACCGCAAGCTCTCCAACAAGCGAATCTTCCCGGCCGTGGATATCATCGCATCCTCAACGCGTCGCGACGATCTCCTGCTTCCGCAGGAAACCCTCAACCGCATGTGGATTCTCCGCAATTATCTTGCCGACATGAATTCGCTTGAGGCTATGGAGTTTATCAAAAAACGCATGGAGATGACCCGCAACAACGAGGAACTCCTTGTCACCATGGATCGTTGATCATTTTGAAAAACATACAGCTATGGCAGATAAAACCAATGCGGCACGCATACTTGACCGTCTGAAAATCAAGTATGAGCTTGTGGAATATTCCGTCGACCCTGACAATCTTGCCGCCGACCATGTGGCAGACGAACTTGGCGAACCTATTGAACAGGTGTTCAAGACTCTCGTTCTGCGTGGCGACAAAAACGGTCTTTTTGTCTGTGTTGTGGCAGGCAACAGAGAGGTTGACCTAAAAAAAGCCGCGAAAGCCTCCGCCAACAAAAAAGCTGAAATGATACCTATGAAAGATCTGTTGCCCCTCACCGGTTACATCCGGGGAGGGTGCACTTCCATAGGAATGAAAAAACATTATCCAACTTTCATCAGCGAAGAAGCGCGCGACTTCCCATTCATCTACGTCAGCGCCGGGAAACGCGGCTTGCAACTTAAACTGCAGCCTGAGGATCTTGCAAAAGCCGCAGATGCTTCATTCGCCGATATCGCCACAGAATTATGAACACATTCGGCAAAAATCTCACCCTGACCACTTTCGGAGAAAGCCATGGACCAGCCATGGGAGGTGTGATCGACGGATTTCCCGCCGGTTTTAAAATTGATTTTGATTCTCTACTGAAAGAGATTGCCAAACGCAGACCGGGACAATCGGCTCTCGTCACGGCACGCAACGAATCAGACATGCCGGAGTTTCTTTCCGGCATTTCGCCTGAAGGCGTCACACTTGGCTCCCCTATCGGTTTTATAGTGCGAAATTCCGACCATCATTCGTCAGACTACGACGAGATGGCACGCGTTTACCGTCCAAACCACGCAGACTATACATATATAGAACGTTACGGCATACGCGATCATAGAGGCGGGGGACGTTCGAGCGCCCGCGAGACAGTGAACTGGGTTGTTGCCGGAGCTCTTGCCGCCCAATGGCTTGAGTCGAAAGGTATTGTTATAGAAGCTGTATTATCGCAGGTAGGATCTGTAACTGCAGGAGATATATTCGACAGTCTCATGACCAATCCTGAAAAGCCTATCTGTCTGGAGGTAAATCCGGATTTGAAGCTTGCTATGGAAGAAGAGGTGGTGCTTGCCCGAAAAGCCGGTGACAGCATAGGTGGAAGAGTGAGCTGCCTGATATCCGGTATGCCAGCCGGCATCGGCAATCCTGTTGCCGGAAAACTTCACGCCGCGCTTGCCTCTGCCATGATGAGCATAAACGCAGCCAAAGGTTTTGAATACGGACTTGGATTCAGAGCGGCATCATCGCGTGGAAGCGAGACCGCCGACCGTTTTATGCCGGCATCAGACCACGAAGGAAAAATCATGACAGCAACCGATTACAGCGGTGGCATACAGGGTGGCATTTCCAACGGTATGCCTATATTCTTTTCCGTAGCATTCAAGCCCACCCCTACTTTAATGATGCCTGTCGAGACTGTAGACACCAAAGGTAACCCCACGGTTTTGAAACCGGCAGGACGCCACGATCCGTGCGTTGCAGTCAGGGCAGTTCCCGTGGTGAAAGCCATGGCGGCGCTCGTGATTGCAGATTTCCTTGTTTAGCTAATAAAGCGAACCGCATAAATGCTTTTTCAAGAGCGTGTCACTAAAACCAAGCGGAGTTTTGAAAACGTATTCCGATTATCTAAAGAGTTTCTTTCCGGGAGTCAAAGTGCAGAAGATTTCCGTCAATGCAGGGTTTTCATGCCCTAACCGCGATGGAACAATCGGAACGGGAGGTTGCTCATATTGCCGCAACGACTCTTTCTCACCGGCATACTGCATGAAACAGAAGTCTGTGAGAGAACAGATTGAGGAAGGGAAACAGTTTTTCAGCAGGAAATATCCTGAAATGAAGTATCTCGCGTACTTTCAGTCATACACAAACACATATGGCAAAGATATCCACTCCCTAAAAACGCTTTATGAGGAAGCCATGGATTGCGACAGCATCGTAGGAATCGTGATCGGCACACGCCCTGACACACTTCCCGATGAAGTGCTCGACGTGCTCGAAGACCTTTCTCTGAGACTTCCGGTTTTCCTTGAAATCGGCGCCGAGACTTCAAACGATGACACACTTAAGGCAATCAACCGCCATCACACATGGAATGATGTGGTGTCTGCCGTGGAACGTGCCTCAGATAAAGGCCTGCATTGTGGTCTGCATCTTATAGCAGGGCTGCCTGGGGAAGACGATGCCCAGGTGATTGAAAACGTAAGAAAAGCGTGTTTCCTTCCTATAGAGACCTTAAAACTCCATCAACTTCAGATTCTGAAAGACACACCGCTTTATAATCAATGGAAAAAAGGAGACGCCTCCGTAAGAATCTATGAGATTGAAGAGTATCTTGAACTATGCGCCAATATTCTTGATATTGTTCCCGACCACGTAATAATTGAAAGGTTTTTGTCGCAAAGCCCTCCGGAAATGGTAGAAGTGCCCCGATGGGGAGTAAAGAATTATCAGTTCATTAACCTTCTGAATCGAATAATCTCAGAAAGAAAACGTTAATTAACTGACTGATTCCCTCTAAAGAGATTTGACAACCAAACAGATTTGAAAAGCAAATCGATTGACATATCAAAAAATCATTCATTTAGAAAACCTTTAATTTACATAATATGAAGAAAATATTTGTAGCCGGCGCTGTTCTTATGGCTTTGACGAGCTTAGACGCGTCTGCCGACATCAAGGTCAAGCTGCCTGCCGGTTCAGGCGTGGATTCTATCAGCTATCAGTATACCCCTATCTTGAAACTTGTTTCAGCCAAGAGCCGTGCCGAAAGAGGCACACAAGAGGGCGTGGCAATTGTGAAAGATGGAGTGGCGATCATTCCCGTTGATAACGCAGAAGGAGGCTCAAGTTATGGTATCTCGCTAAATGACGACGCATACTTCAGCCTTTACACATCTCCGGGCGACAACGTACTGGTGGAAGTGGCTTCTGTGGAACCTTTCGACTATAAGCTCTCCGGAACTCCCATCACTGACGTCATCAACGATCTTGAAGCCATTTCAGCACCCCTTGAGGAAAAGCAGAAAGCTCTGATGGCTGCCGGCGGAGAACCCGACCGCGAGAAGATGCAGGAGATATATAATGAATATCTCGACGGAGTGAATGATTATATTGAAGAGAATATCACCTCTCCCGATGTGGTTTATGCAGTGATGCAGCTTCCTGGCGAAGACTATATCAAAGCATTCGACCGTCTTTCTGAAAGAGCAAAGACCTCAATTCTTTATCCCATCGCGAACAAACAATATGAATATGTGAAGGAAGGAATTGAAAAAGAGAAAAGACAGCAGGAGATGGCAAACGGAACAACCCCCGCTCCTGAATTCACCCTAAAGAATCTTGAGGGGAAAGACGTATCTCTTTCCGAATTCAAAGGGAAGTGGGTGATCCTCGATTTCTGGGGAAGCTGGTGTATATGGTGCATCAAGGGTTTCCCGGAGTTGAAAGACGCTTATGCAAAATATAAAGACCGCCTTGAAGTGATCGGTCTTGACTGCAATGAATCAGAAGAAGCCTGGAAAGCAGGTGTTGAAAAATATGAACTCCCCTGGGTCAACGTGTATTGTCCCAAAGGGAATCCTCTCCTGGAACAATATGGCATTCAGGGATTCCCTACAAAAGCGATAATTGATCCGGAAGGGAAAATAAGAAACATCACCACCGGTCATGATCCGGAGTTCTTCACAAAACTTGACGCTCTTATGGCTCAATAATATAGCAGACAAAAAAAGTGAGATCCTCCGGATTCGGCAAGACCGGTTCCGGGGGATTTTTCTTTTTCTCACACTTGTTTCCTGAATGACTTCAAGGAAATTTATGAATGATTTCAAGAAATATGCTTAAACTTTAATTCATTTAATAAGTTCCCTTTTCGAATATTTGTTGACCTAAACAATCAAATCATGAATAAATCTTTACTTCTATTATTAGCCGCTGCCGGTTTTGGAGTGCATAACGCTTCTTCCCAGCTTGTAATCAACGAAGTGATGCAAAGCAACGTGGAATGCATCATGGACGATATAAACGAATTCCCAGATTCCTGGGTAGAATTATATAATGCCGGCGACAAGGCTGAAAATCTGTCGGACTACGCACTTGGAGTGAAAGAGAAACGTTCGAAAGCCTATGAGCTACCCAACAGAACGATCAATCCACACCAGTATATCGTAATCTATTGCGACAAAGAGGAAACCGGACTCCACACCTCTTTCCGTCTCGAATCCGGCAAAGACGGAGCCGTCTATCTTTTTAAAGGTAATGATTTAGCCGACTGCATAACCGGCATGAAAAAAATGCCGGCGCCCGACATTGCTTACGGAAGAATCTCTGACGGCGCCCAGGAATGGGGATACCAGAAAACTCCTACCCCCGGGAAAGCCAACTGCGGGACCGTCGTAAAGGATATACTCGGGACTCCTGTCTTCAGCCATCCGGGACGAGTAGGAAACGACTCCTTCACCCTTATGGTCACGTTGCCCGACGATGCACCCGAAGGCACTGTGGTGAGATACACCACCGACGGGAAAGAGCCATCATCTTCAAGTCCCGAATTCAAAAACGGAATGAACATAAACAGAACCACAGTGGTACGTGCCCGGCTCTTTTGCGATGGACATCTCTCTCCAAGGTCGACCGCCCAAAGCTACATATTTTTTCCAAGAGAAATGACACTGCCGGTTGTCTCGATGGTTTGCCCTCGAGAATATTTCTACGATGACAAGAAAGGAATCTATGTGACCGGTAATTATACAAACGGCAAACCCAATTATGAGTATGACTGGAGGCGTCCTGTCAATCTTGAAATCTTTTATGAACCTGATGGCGAGGCAGTGATCAACCAGCTGTGCGAGACAAGAGTGAAGGGAGGCGCCTCACGTGGCAACGCTTTAAAATCACTCGTTGTTTACGCTAACAAACGGTTCGGCACAAAACGTTTCGACTATGAGTTTTTCCCGGAAGATGCACCCGGACTTACCGATTGGAAATCGATCGAGCTCCGCAACGCCGGAAATGATTTTGATTATCTGTATTTCCGCGATGCCCTTATTCAAAGAATAATGGGGAGACACACCGATCTGGACTGGCAGCCATATCAGCCAGCCATATTCATGGTGAACGGAGAATACAAGGGAATGCTCAATATCCGTACAAGGAGCAACGAAGACCATATCTATACATTCTACAACGGTCTGGAAGATATCGACATGGTTGAAAACAACTGGGAACTTAAGGAAGGCACTATCGACAGCTTCAATGCGTTCAAGGATTTCTATGCCGACAGGAATCATACACTTGCCGAATATGAACAGATTATGGATGTTAAGGAGTATGCCAACCTGATGATCATGAATCTCTTTTACGATAACAAGGATTTTCCGGGCAACAATATAGTGTGCTGGCGTCCGCAAGCAGAAGGAGGGAAATGGAGATGGGTGGCAAAAGACACCGACTTCGGCATCGGACTTTACAACGTGCCTGCCACGTTCAAGACCTTCAACTGGATATACGATCCGAACTACGATCCGGACCATGCATGGGCAAACCAATATGACCACACGCGCCTATTCCGCCGCCTCATGGATATCCCGGAGTTCAAGCGCATGTTTATAGATATGTGTGCTGTCTACATGGGTGATTTCATGAATACCGAAACAACCATTGCCGAACTTGACAGAATGTACGACCAGATAAAACTGGAATACCCACATCATCGCAAACTGTTTAATGAATGGTGGCCAAACTATTCCTCGGAGCTGCAGTGGGCAAAAAACTGGATTACGCTTCGCACACCATTTTTCTACAATCATCTTGCAGAGTATTTCAAACTCGGATCTCCACGCGATGTCAGGATAGATCCCGAACGCTACGACGACTTGAAACTGACTGTCAACGGAGTGGAACTGTCAGGAAGGTCTTTCGATGGCAAATACTTCGAAGGCATGGAACTTAACGTGACCGGAGCCGATTCCTTCGGCAATGCGGTGAGCCAATGGAATGTGTCTGTAACAAAAGATTCCCGGACCACTACTGAAACTTACGATAATGCCATGCTGACTTTTAAAGTTCCGGCTGGTGTGGAAAACATAGTTATCAGTTCTGTGGCACCGAGCAACAGCATCGACGGAATCGAGAATGACCCGTCGTCACAGATTGATCCCTACATGCCTGTCAGGATAACAGACATAAGAGGGATGGAGCTTGGAACATACCGGACTCTTAAAGAGGCAGAATCAGAACTTGCACCCGGCATATATATAATCCGTCAGAATCTTGCCACTGCCAAGATAGTGATAAAGTGACAATGAGGAAAGACAGCCGTAAGAGAAATCATCAGACCAACAGTCAACTTAGATACAATTGAACCAATAACATTAAAGCCATCGGAGATTCCGATGGCTTTAATGTTATATACTAATTCAATCTTATCAGAAATAATCAGTTTTTCAAGACAAATCCTGATGACGGATTCAGTGTGACATTCACCTTTTCAGGATTCTTCACCGTGATTTCTGTCTTTACAGGTTCTCCCTTCTTGTCATCATTGATCATCTGAAGCTTGGCGCCCTTTTCAAACATGGGAAGAGAAAGCTCAAGTTTCATCGGTTTGTCGAGATTGCTCACACCTGCCACATACCAAGTGTCGGCATGACGGCGTGCCACAACCACATATTTTCCGGGATAACCGGCTATGAATCTTGTATCATCCCAAGTAGTTGGCACCTCCTTCATATGTTCAATGGCAACAGCCGGAGCATCCATAAGATTGTTGGGAGCGAGAGCGAAATACTGTACGGGATTCTGGAAAAGCACCGACACAGCAAGCTGGAACGAATCAGACGTGCGTCGTGTTGTGCCTCCGTCATTTCCTCTGTTCATACGCTTGTTGAGGAAAGAACCTCCATATTCCATGATGGCAGACGCATTTCTGATAAAAGGATGAAGAGTGGCATGCAAAGCCTCCTTGTCGCAGAATCCCTGGTCGAATACGATATTTTCAGAAGCAAGTACTGCCTCGGCGCCAACAAAGTTAGGATACATTCTCTCCCATCCACGAGGCAAAGTGCATCCGTGGAACACCACGTCTATGCCATAATCGGCTGCATCGCTTAGAATATCCTCATAAAGACGCATCGTTTCCTGTTTGTCACCACCAAAGAAATCCACTTTAATGGCATCCACACCATTTACCTGCATCCATTTCATCCATTTCTTTCTCTCTACAGGGCGGTCCATCCTGTTTACGGGACCCTGCTCTATATCATTCCAATGACCAGACGACGAATACCATAGCGTAGGTTTAACGCCTTTGCTGTGGGCGTATCTGATGAGTTCCTCCATCTTTTTCTCTCCGATGTTAGTATCCCACCAGTTGTCGATAAGCACATTGTCATAGCCCATTTCAGCAGCAAAATCTATATACTTTATCTGATCGTCATAATTAATACTTCCATCCTGCCAAAGAATCCAGCTCCAGGTTCCTTTTGCCGGACGGGCCTCTTTTTTTACAGCATATTTAGGTTCAACAAGGTCATACTGTATAGTTGTCTCTACTATCGGAGCCGGAGTGTCACCTATGGCAAGTGTTCTCCAAGGCGTAGTTCCAGGCAATGCCACACCAGGCGCCACAGTACCGTTTCCATTATTTTCGCCGGGCATGGGAAACGCTATTTCATATCGTCCATTCTTGTAATCAGAAAGATGTGAACCGCAATAATATCCGTCGACACCGGTTTCAGACAACAATACCCACACATTATCGGGAGTCTTAAACAACGCCGGGAACGTATATCCGTGACCATATTCCGACTTCTGATTCATCGGAGCGTCAACTACATAATATTCCTCATAGCTTGGTTTTGTCCTTTTCCATCCAATCATGGGATCAGACTGAGCTGAAAGGAACGTGACAGTGCCATCCGGGAAATCGAAAGTGGACAATTCTTTTTCGACCCTCATAGCACCCTTTTCATTCTGACGCGGCACATGATAACGGAAAGCCATACCATCGTCAGCAACATAGAACTCGATACCCAGTTTCTTTCCGTTTTCGCCTTTATATTCTATCATCGCCCGGTTAGCATTCACATTCACCTGGCTCTTTTTGATTTTGTTCTGACTGTATTGCCTCTTGTCAGCTGTTTCTTTAACAGAAACCTCCTTAAGACCCCTCGAAAGATCAGAGAAATCCGTCAGTATTCCGAGAGGTGTGTTCTCAATCACATTTTTTCCACCATAAGTGACTGAGTATATAGGTGTTCCCTCTGCATTAACAGAAGTAGTAACAATAAGTTTGCCGTCAGGGCTCTTCACAACAGCAGCGTCAGCAAGCAAGACCGACGAAGCCAACATTAATAAAATCTGATGTTTCGGTTTCATGGTTAAGTATTAATTGGATTCGCGAAATTAGCCATAAAATAGATTTTTGACAAATAAAAAACTGTCAATATTCAGTCAAAAATGAGTCAACAATCATTCAACAGCCGGAGCGATTCCTGAAACTCCTATATCCGTTCCCAATATTCTCACATAAAACAAAGTCCGGCCGCATATATTATCGCAGCCGGACTACAATTACATTCTCACCTGAGGTCTTTCTTTTCACGGGAAGACGGACGCTTTATCAATAGAAACATCGCCCTCTCGGGTTATTGCCGCCATCAGGCGTGGTGAGGTGTAAGGAACCGATCATTTAAACTTTCTGATAGATTTTTTCTACCGTCCATTAAGTATAATCGCAAAGGTAAGCAAACGTTTTCATAATTCCAAATATTTCACAAAAAAATTTAATAAAAAAATTTAACAGTTATGATTTAACATTCATGATTTAACATTCATAATAATTCCCTTTACTCTCCATATGAGACTATTTTTCGACAAAAAGAAACTTTCAAAAAAACTATATGATAAAATTTTAAAGTAGCCCTTCGGTTGATTATATTCGCACTCGTCGTTTGGGTCTATTTCCCACTTTCATTCAGTCGTTTAGCCCGCTAAACGTCTTCGCTCAAGCGAAAAACATCCTCCAATTGGAAATCATCGAGGTCCTATAAAGACAAAGCAATCTGAGGTAAATTACCTCACAATTATATATTCATTTATTTTTGCAAGCTACTTATCATATAATTTTGTTAATTTTGCAAATAATAAGTAGTTTCCAAAAATAAACTATATGATAAATTAAAAAAAGCCATTCAGGTGAATAAATCCCTGCTTGTCTTTTGGGTCTATTTTTCACTTTCGCTCAGTCGTTTACCCCTCTAAACTCCTTAGCTCAAGCGAAAAATATCCCCCATTAAAATTGCAGAAGTCCTTAAAGACAAGGCATCTAAGGCGAAATACTTCATAATTATATATTCATTTATTTTTGCAAGCTACTTACTTATCATAATATTATCAACCAAAGGTTGCAATGAGAAATGAGAGATATCGAAACCACAGACTATATTGACCATCAGGCGATTGTGCTGGGAGTGGATCTAAAAAACAAAACAGTGACTGTCAGAATCAACAATTCTGACGAATGCGGGGAATGCCCTGCAGCAACATTATGCGGTTCTGCCGGAAAAGCAAGCGACCGGATCATCATAAACTCGACGAATGCCGATAGATACGACACAGGTGATATCGTCACCGTAAGGGGCACCGAAAAGATGCATCGCAAAGCAATTCTTTATGCCACGGTGTTTCCTTGCATTGCTCTCGTGGCGGTAATGGTGGCTGTATATATCCTCACATTGGATCAGTTTGCCGCCGCTGTCTCAGGCATCGGCACCATGATTTTTTTCTTTTTTATCCTATGGCTTTGCCGTAACAGGATTGCCCATGAATTCTCTTTCGAGATTATCGGAGCTCCTCAACGTGCAGGGAATATAAAATAATATTATCGAAGAATTGACATTCTTTTCTGAATATGGTTGTTACAACTTCAATAATCGTTTTGGGTGTTATCGGCATTATTGCCGCCATTTTGCTTTTTTTTGCCGCAAAGAAGTTTTTCGTATATGAAGATCCAAAAATCGGAGAAATAGAGAATCTTCTTCCGGGTGCAAACTGCGGTGGATGCGGTTTTTCAGGATGCCATGCGTTTGCTGTGGAATGTGCCGGAGCCTCTACCATGAACGGACTTTGCTGTACAGGTGTTGACGCGGAGGGTATGAAGAAAATTGCAGAAATTGTAGGTCTTACACCTGTGGCTACCGTGAGGAAAGTATCCGTAGTGAAATGTTCCGCCTCGTGCGACACCCGCGATCTGCGCAACCGCTACGACGGTGTAAAATCCTGTGCGATTGAAAATGCTTTTTATCAGGGAGAGTCCGATTGCATCTACGGATGTCTCGGCTGCGGTGACTGTGTCAGCGCATGCCCTTTCGATGCAATGAGAATCGACTCCGGAGGAAATATCCCGGTAATCGATTACAACAAATGCACGGGATGTGGGAAATGCGTGGAAAGCTGTCCAAGAAATCTTTGCGAACTGATTCCATATAAAGAAGATGTTCCTATGATATGGGTGGCGTGTGCTAACCGCGACCGCGGACCTGTTGCAATGAAAGAATGTGGTGTGGCTTGTATCGGATGCACCAAATGCAGGAAAGTCTGTCCGAATGAAGCTCCCGAGATATCATCTTTTCTTGCCCATATTAATCAGGATAAATGCACCGGATGCGGAGAATGCCTTACCGCTTGTCCACGCAAATCGATAGTGTCATTTCTGAAATAACACAGACAAACAGATGAAAACATTTAGGAAAGGGGGGATTCATCCTGCCGACTATAAATTGACCTCAGGAAAACCCATTGTGTCAATTACTGTTCCTGCCGAACTCAGAATAATGCTTTCCCAATGTATCGGGGCTCCATCAAAACCGGTGGTAAAACCCGGAGATAGAGTTCAGACGGGAGACGTGATTGCCGAAGCCGGTGGATTTGTGGGTGCTCCGGTTCATTCTCCCGTTGACGGGACCGTAAAGAAACTGGAACCCACGCGCACTCCGCAGGGAATATGGCAGGATTCAATAGTGATAGTGCCAGACAACGATACAGGTGATGTCAAGACATCACCGTCAGATTCAAGGTCGCAAGAAGAAGTGGATTTCCTAAGTCCCAAAGAGCTAATCAGTATAATCGGAGAAGCCGGTGTGGTGGGATTGGGAGGAGCAACATTCCCTACACGGGTAAAACTATCTGTGCCCGATGGGAAAACAGCCGACACAGTTCTGATCAACGGCGCCGAATGTGAGCCATACCTCACTTGCGATGATGCACTTATGCGCGAAAACGCGGATGACATAGTGAAAGGGATTCTACTAATTATGAAAGCAACCGGAGCCAAACGCGCGATAATAGGCATCGAGGAGAACAAGCCTGAGGCGATTCTCGCCATGAGGGAAGCTTCAGCCAGATTCAAGAACATAAAGACGGAAGTGCTAAAAAAGAAATATCCTCAAGGAGGAGAGAAACAACTGATATATGCACTTACCGGGAAAACTGTTCCCGCCGGTGCCCTTCCTATTGAAACGGGATGCATAGTAGACAATGTAGCCACAGCCTATGCCGTTTATGACGCGGTTTACAACAGACGGAGTCTCACCGAGAGAGTGGTGACTGTCACCGGTCCGGATCTGAAAACCCCCGGCAACTTCCTGGTGAAAAACGGAACACCGATTTCCTACCTGATAGAAATGGCTGGAGGAATGCCTGAAAACACTGGAAAAGTGATTGCCGGGGGACCGATGATGGGTCGGGCTGTTTCCTCACTCGATGCCACAGCCACCAAAGGTCTTTCCGGCATCGTAGTTCTGCCGGAGTCAGTGTCGTTAAGGCAGGAGGAAGGTCCATGCATAAAATGCGGTAGATGCGTGTCGGTTTGTTGCATGGGTCTTGAACCGTATCTGCTGATGCTCCAGTCCAGACACGGGGAATGGGAAATGATGATGGAGTCTGGAGTGATGAACTGTGTTGAGTGCGGAAGCTGCAGCTACATCTGTCCGGCATCCAGACCTATTCTCGATTTCATAAAACTCGGCAAACAGGAACTTAGGAAAAGCAAGAATAAATAACCGTTTTGAGTAATGGATAAACTTATAATATCCCTCTCCCCTCACATTCATTCCGGAGGCAGCATCAGCAGATGCATGTGGAATGTGGTAATAGCGCTTGTGCCCGTATTTATCGTATCTTTGATCACGTTTGGCGTATCGGCGTTATGGGTCACCCTTGTCAGCATAGCCGCATGCCTTGCCACTGAGTTTTTGATCACGAAATATATGTTTCACCGCCGGCTGACGCTTACCGACGGTTCTGCCCTCATCACCGGACTACTCCTTGCATTCAATCTTCCGAGCATACTCCCCCTTTGGATGGTGGTGATCGGGGCTATTGTTGCCGTAGGCATAGGCAAAATGAGTTTCGGAGGGCTCGGATGCAATATCTGGAACCCGGCTCTTGTTGGACGTGTGTTCCTGCTCCTTTCCTTCCCGGCAGCCATGACCACATGGCCAGAAGGAGTGCCTTCCGCATTCGACGGCTCAACCGGAGCGTCAGCCCATGCTTCTACCGGAGCCACATTGCTCACATATCTCAACGATTCGGATGGAATGCCTCTGTTGAAAGATTATAATTTCACAGACATGCTCACCGGGCAAATGAACGGTTCCCTTGGAGAAGTGGGCGGAATCGCAATCATCATAGGTCTGGCATATCTTTTGCTGACACGCACCATTACCTGGCACATACCGGTTTCCGTTATCGGATCCGCGGCACTGTTCTCTTTTCTTTTTGGAGGGAACCCGCTGCTCGATATCTTTGCCGGAGGACTTCTGCTTGGTGCCGTGTTTATGGCAACAGACTATGTCACATCTCCGATTACAACAAAAGGACAGCTCATCTACGGAATCATGATAGGATTCATAACCATAGTCATAAGACGTTTTGGAGCGTATCCGGAAGGAATGTCGTTTGCCATTCTGCTTATGAACAGTTTTGTTCCGCTTATCAACAAATACTGTAAGCCTCAGATATTAGGCGAAAAGGAAAGGAGGGCGATGGCATGAAGAAACTTGCATCAACACTCCCCAACATGATCCTATCGCTCGGACTGATCACCGTGATTTCAGGGGCAATACTCGGAGCCACATATGCCGTGACCAAAGAACCTATTGAAAAACAGGCTCAGGCACAGCAAACGGCTGCGATTGCCGAAGTGGTTCCACCTTTCAACAATAATCCGGAGAAAGAGAAATGGGAAACCGAGATTGAAGGGACTACCTTCACTGTTTATCCAGCCAGAGAAAACGGCAATCTTGTCGGCGCGGCTGTAAAAGGGAGCTCCATGGAGGGATTTGCAGGGGAAATCGTGGTCATGTGCGGTTTTAACACCGACGGCTCTGTAAAAGACTACCGAGTGCTTCAACAGGCTGAGACTCCCGGTCTTGGCACAAAAATGGAAACCTGGTTCCGAGATCCTGCAGCCGCACGCTCTGTAATAGGAAAAAATCCTGCCGAAACAGATTTCCATGTGTCGAAAGATGCTGGTGGGGAAATCGACGGCATCACTGCCGCCACGATCTCATCAAGAGCATTTCTGTCGGTGTTCAGAAACGCATGGCAAGCATTTCAAAAATATAAAGAATCTGAAAACAAGGGGAAATGAAGAACTATTGGAAGATATTATACAACGGCATCATCCCGGGCAATCCCGTGTTTGTTTTGCTACTTGGCATGTGTGCCACTCTTGGAACAACCTCATCCGCCCACAACGGCATGATGATGGGAATAGCCACAGCGGTAGTGCTTGTATGCTCGAATCTGGTGATATCCTTGATCAAGAATCTTGTTCCCGACAAGGTTAGGATTCCCGCCTTTATCGTGATCATAGCATCTTTCGTGACAGTGCTTCAACTCTCTGTCAACGCATGGCTTCCGGAGCTTAACGAATCGCTGGGAATATTCATTCCACTCATAGTTGTGAACTGTATTCTTCTGGGAAGAGCGGAAGCCTTTGCGAGCAAGAACGGAGTCTTCTCATCACTTCTTGACGGTCTTGGCACCGGAATCGGCTTCACATTTGCCTTGATATTGCTTGGCTCAACACGTGAACTTCTCGGCACCGGACGACTATTCGGTATCGAGATATTCCCTGAAGACTATGGAATGCTGTTATTCGTACTTGCCCCCGGAGCATTCATAGCCTTAGGATTTTTAATCGCAATCGTAAATAAAATCAGAAAAACCTGCTGACCATGCTCACATATATTTCGATCATAATCACAGCGATTTTTATCAATAACATCGTCTTTTCACAATTTTTAGGGATATGTCCGTTTCTTGGAGTGTCGAAAAGAATCAGCTCGGCGCTTGGCATGGGAGCGGCAGTAACTTTTGTCATTACCCTTGCCACAACCGTGGCGTGGCTTCTCCAGATGTATGTGCTTAATCCCCTCGGACTGCAGTTTCTTCAGACAATCGTATTTATTCTTGTAATCGCCTTTCTTGTGCAATTACTTGAGATTGTCATGAAAAAGACAGTGCCAACGCTTTATCAGGCACTTGGAGTGTTTCTACCGCTTATCACCACGAACTGTGCCGTGCTTGGAGTCGCGATCCTCGTAATCCAGAAAGGGTTCAACCTCATGGAATCAATCACCTACGGAATAGCCACCTCCATAGGCTTCACACTGGCATTGTGGATTTTTGCCGGAATCAGAGAACAGCTTGAACTGACGGACTCTCCCAAAGCAATGCGTGGAGTCCCCCTGGCATTGATATGCGCCGGGATTCTCGCCATGGCATTCATGGGCTTTTCCGGCATCAAAATTTAATTTTCTGTTTATTACCGCACTACGTTTTTATGTAAAAATTTTCATCAAGAATATTTGGTAGTTTCAGAAAAAGTCACTAACTTTGCAGTGCTTTTCGGGAGAGACCTTGCGAAGCCTTTAGTGGAATCTCTTGGAAAGCGACATGGTGAATGTAGCTCAGTTGGTTAGAGCGACGGATTGTGGTTCCGTAGGTCGTGGGTTCGAGCCCCATCTTTCACCCATAAAGCCGGATCAATATCCGGCTTTTTTTGTAATCTTATCCAGGGGAGACTACTTAGTAACAAATATCGGGTCAGCGGATTTCCCCCTTCTACTCTCATCAATTATCCATCTTAGATATGACAGCTATAAAAGATACCCTCAAATTTTTAAAAGAATTAGCGGCAAACAATAATCGGGAGTGGTTTAATGCCAATAAAGACAGATATGTGAAAATTAAAGATTTCATAAATACTCTTACCTTACAGTTGATTTCCACTCTTTCAGAATTTGACCCGGAAGCCTCAAGACTGACGGTGGCAAACTCTACCTACCGTATATATCGCGACACAAGGTTTTCATCTGACAAGACTCCTTATAAATCCCATATCGGCATTTTCCTCTGTCCTCCCGACGGAAAAAAATCCCTCCGTTGCGGATATTATCTGCACATCGAGCCCGGAAACTGCTTTTTCGCAGCAGGCACTATCGGACATCCCGCCCCGGTGCTGAAAGCCATACGGCAGAGTGTATTTGACGAAATTGAAGAATATCGGTCTATTGTGGAATCAAAGGATTTTATATCTCTGTTCGATACTATAGGGGATGATCCACTTAAGACAGCTCCAAAAGGATTTCCGAAAGACTGGAAATATATCGACTATCTCAAGCCACGTAATTTCTGCAGCTCCGGAACCATTGATGAAAAGAGACTGTGCACTGTCGACACCTCTGATCTGTTGCGACCTTACTTCAAGCAGGCAAAAAGGTTTGACGACTTCATCAACTATGCCATAGATGAATGCGTGGAAAAAAATCCAAAACTTTAGTTCGTTCCAAGAGTGTTCTAAAAAAATCAGAGACGGCCGGTTTCACAACCGACCGCCTCTTGTTTTTCCATAATACTTTTTCAAACTAACCTAACATCATGAAACGATTTTCACTATATAAGACAAAACTGATTGCCATTTAGTTCAATTTTCTATTGCAAAAAAATGTTAACAAAATTTTGACAATCCTTTCTGCACGAAGTTTAGCACGATTCATTCGAGGAAAACCGCCACTCGGAGGTTTTCGCGTTTTACATAAAAATTTCAGATTAAACTATCGGCATAAAAACAAGTCATAAAAATGTGACAAAAAGGAAACGTGTAAATTATACACACATTTCCCATATAAGAATTCCGCTAAAATTATATCTGATCTTTATGAAAACAAAACGGCTTTTACCGATTCTGCTTTCTATCTCGTTTGCTACCGTCACGATGTGGTCGGCAAACATCAAAGGACGTATTGCCGATGCTGACGGGCAACCACTTCCCGGCACTGCAGTGCAACTCATATCCATGCCTGACACTCTCAGAACAGGATATCAGATGACCGTAGACAACGGTTCATTCCTTTTCAAAGATATCAAACCCGGCAATTATTATCTTATAGCACAGATGACCGGAATGGATGATATCGGAAAAAACATCGAGGTCAAAGACACAGCCCAGACCATAGACTTAGGAGAGATCACACTCACGGAAAACGCGCACACCCTTAGCGAGGCAGTAATAACCGCCGTGAAAGCTGCCGTTGTGGCAAAGCAAGACACAATTGAGTTTAACGCCGGCTCTTTCCACACTACTCCCAATGCTACAGTAAACGACCTTCTGAAAAAACTGCCGGGTGTTGAGGTGGGCAGTGACGGGTCTATAACCTCCAACGGCAAGACCATCAAGAAAATCCTTGTCGACGGAAAAGAATTCTTTGGCGACGACCCGCAGATGGCTACAAAAAATCTTCCTTCAAACATGGTGGACAGAGTGCAGGTTGTAGACAGGAAAAGTGACCTTGCACGACTCACCGGTGTAGATGACGGTGAAGAAGAGACCGTTATAAACCTCACTGTCAAGAAAGATATGAACAACGGATGGTTTGGAAATGTTGGAGGCGGATATGGAACCGACAACCGTTATCAGGGAAGTTTTGTCATAAACAACTTCAACAACGGAAATCAGATCACGATTCTTGGTGGAGCAAACAATATCAATGAGATTGGATTCTCCGATCGCGGCAGAGGCCGTTTCCGTGATTTCGGAGGCAATGGAGGCATAAACACATCACAGCGTCTCGGTCTGAATTTTAATGTCGGCAAAGAAGAGATTTTCCGAATAGGAGGTAATTTGCTCTACTCTCACTCTGACAGGAAATCCACACGCCGCACCGCCACCCAATATCTTTTTCCGGATTCCGTAAGCACTGAGAATGCAGGCTCCGTCACCCGCGACAAAGGGCACAACATAAGCTCGGATTTCAGAATCCAGTGGAACATCAACGAGTATAACACTCTTGAATTCCGTCCAAACTTCAGCATGAACTTCCGCGATGCCTTTTCCAATGATTCATCGCTTCTCCGGGCCGGTGACATTGAAAAATCTCTCGTGAACAAAAAGATCAACGCCCGAAACAATCACGGCACGAGCATACAAACCGGAGGTAACCTTATATTCAACCATAAGTTTGCTTCACGCCCCGGACGTTCGTTAAGCTTCCACGTGAATTATAATTTCTCCGACAACAAACAGAAATCCACCACATGGTCCGACCTGCTCTATTATCTCATGCAGGATGACAACGAACTATATTATAGATTCATCGACAACCACTCCTGGTCAAACTCCATGGAAGGAAGAATCACATGGACCGAGCCGATCGGAAATGTAAAGAACGGAAACTTCCTGAATGTGGCTTATCGTATTCGCTACCAATGGAACAACGCCGACAAGATGACCTATAATCTCCCCGACCCGGAAAATCCGGAATTTTTCATTCCTGAAGAATTTGATGCCGTTCCTCCCGGTGCTATCCTTTCCGAAACTCTCAGCAACAGTTTCCGGAATAACTTCCTCACACAGGAGCTTCAGATAGGCTATAAGAAAGTGAACAAGAACTATAATCTCGATGCCGGAGTGCTTTTCTCTCCCTCAAGCTCAAAGAGCACGGACCTTATCAATTCGGCACGCAACATCCCGCGCCGCAACGTATGGAATGTGTCTCCATATGCCAATTTCCGCTACCGTTTCGGGAAACAGACCTCCCTGCGAGCAAACTACAGGGCACGGACGTCACAGCCGTCGATGACACAGCTACAGCCCGTAGACGACGTTTCCGACCCCACAAATATCATAAAAGGAAATCCGGGATTGAAACCGACCTTCACACAAAGCATCAATTTCCATTTCAATGATTACCGCGCAGAATCACAGCAGGCTCTTTTCCTGATGCTCAACACATCTTTTGCCCTGAATTCTATCGTGTCGAAAACCACAACCGACAACCAGACCGGCAACCGCGTCACAACCTACGGAAACGTGAACGGAAACTTCAACATTTTCGCGATGGCAATGATAAACCGTCCTTTCACCAACCGGAAATGGCGATTCAACGTTAGATTCAACGGCAGATACTCCCAGACACCCGGCTACACAAACGGAGATTTCAACCGCACAAGCAATCTGTCTCTTTCGCCTACTGCCGGACTAACATTCTCATCCGATATCTTCCAGATGACTGTGAACCCGAATTATTCCTTCGGAAGAGTCACAAACTCTCTTCCCAGACAGAAGGACCGCACCACCCATTCGTATGGATTCACCTCCGATCTCTCTCTTTATCTTCCATTCGGACTGCAATTCAACTCCGACATTGCATTTTCAAACACATCCGGATATTCCCAAGGGTTCAATTCTGAATCATGGCTCTGGAATGCGGAACTCTCCTACTCCGTATTAAACGACAAATCGCTCACTTTCTCAGTAAGGGCATACGATCTCCTTGGCCAAAAAGAGAATATATCACGTTCTGTGAACGCCAGCAGCATTGTAGATTCAGAATTCAACGATCTTACGAGATACGTGATGTTTGGAGTGACCTGGAATTTCAACACTCTGCGCAAGAAAAACAAAGGGCCAGCCGGTGAGGAAATGTTCATGCCTGGTCCCCCTCCCGGCGACCACAGACGTGGTGGACGCCATCAGGGACCACCTCCAGGAGGCAGAAGACCATTCTGATCGTTTCAGGCTTTTCTTTGAGAAGCCTGAAACTTTTTTTATTCTGACGATGTTAGCTAAGTAGCATTCAAAAATAAACTAAGTAGCTTCGAAAAAACAACGATATGAAAAATTTTAATTTAGCCCTACGGGTGAACATATTTTCTCTGCTACTTACAATGATTAAATCATAATAGACCGATGAAAAAACTTCCAGTTCTGTTTATTATCCTAATCTCCTCTTTTATTGCCTCTGCCTGGAACGTAAAAGAGAAATACAAAGGGGAAAAGTATCCCACCACCGACACCACCTGGCATCCCGACATTCTCAGGGGTTATGAAGCCAGATACGTGAATCAGGGAGAAGCCTTCGACGGGCCATGCCGGTCAACCATAATCCGCAAGCTATGCAAAAAAGGCTCGCACAAGGCCTACCTTTATATCCATGGCTTCAACGACTACTTTTTCCAGTCTGAAATGGGAGAACGTTTTGTTGACTCCGGTTTCAATTTCTATGCCGTTGACCTCCGCAGATACGGACGCAGCCGGGAACCATGGCAATACCCTTTCAACATACGTAAACAGGAAGAGTATTTCGCAGACATCGATTCAGCTCTGGCCCAGATCAGGAAAGACGGGAACACCGATATAACCCTGAGCGGACATTCCACAGGAGGACTTACAGTGGCGTTCATGGGAGCAATGCGCGGTAAAGATCTCGGAGCAAACCGTATAGTAACAGACAGCCCGTTTCTTGAATGGAATTTCAACGCGTTTACAAGGAACGCCGCAATCCCGGTGGTAGGATTCCTCGGAAAAATATTCAAGAATGCCAAACAGAAGCAAAGCCACTGCGACGGATATGCCTACAGCCTTCTGAAAGAGTATTACGGAGAGTGGACCTACAACACTGACTGGAAAATGGTTTACTCTCCCCCGGTGACATGGTCATGGATAGGAGCGATCAACTCCGCTCAGGGAAAACTCATGAAGAAACGTGAGAACATTGCAGTGCCCATACTTGTGATGCATAGCAGCCGTAAAATCGACGGATGCAATTATACTCCTGAATTTCAGACAGGGGATGCCGTCCTTGACCCTGAAATGATTAAGAAAAGAGGTGTGAGACTTGGCAAAGAGCGAATGGTATGCGCAATAGACAGCGGACTCCACGACCTTATCCTCAGCAGCGAAAAAGCCCGCGACGCAGCATACGATTCAATTTTCTATTTCATAAACAAATACAGCTATTTGTAATCTTTTTCGCAATATATTGCAAATCTCTCTTGCTCCTTTGAGTCATTTTTCTTACTTTTGCATAGCAAGACGACAATTACGATGATACCCAATAATGCCGACACTTTGAATTATGCCGAAAAAAGAGAAATGGTAGCTCTTTTGAATCAGGCAAGACATCTGACCGATCCCCGGTTTACCCGTGAAGAAATCATTTCCTTCAGGAAATCGATTCGTGCCGGAATGTCGAAATCAAAACATCCGCACAACGAGAAAGGTCTTGCAAGGGCAATTCTTGCATTGAAAACAGCAATTCTATTTGCAGAAGCGATAGAACCGGACCACAATATTCTAATAGCAATCGGATTATATCCTCTTTTCACAGAGGGCACCATCAAATATGAAGATGTGCTGAAAGAATGGGGCGACGACGTGGCAGGTCTGATAAAAGGGATGGCTGCCGTCGACAAGTTTTCCAATAAGAACAACGTGGTGAACCAGGATAATTTCCGAGGTCTTATGCTCTCGCTTGCCGAGGATATCCGGGTGATTATCATCATGATTGTCAGAAACCTCGTACTCATGAGGTCGATCAATCATCATCCGGATGATGAATGGGTTAGAAACGTGGCTTTCGAAGCAAGCTGTCTTTACGCACAACTCGCCCACCGCCTCGGTCTATATAAAATAAAAGGTGAACTTGAAGACCTCGCGCTTAAATATACCAACCGGGAAATCTACACTCAGATCGCACATAAGCTAAACGAGACAAAAAGAAGCCGAGAAGCATATATAAAATCGTTTATCGACCCGGTAAAGGCGAAGCTTGAGGAAGCGGGCTTAAAATTCGATATAAAAGGCAGAACGAAGTCGATTTCTTCCATCTGGAATAAAATGAAGAAACAGAAAGTGGATCTCCAGGGCATCTACGATCTGTTTGCAATCCGTGTGATTATCGACACACCCAAAGAGAAGGAAAAAAGCGACTGCTGGCTGGCATATTCCATCGTGGCTGATATGTACACAGCCAATCCCGCAAGGATGAAAGACTGGATATCTATTCCGAAAAGTAACGGATATGAAAGTCTGCATGCCACTGTGATGGGACCCGGCTCAAAATGGGTGGAAGTACAGTTCCGCACAAAGAGGATGGATCTCGTGGCAGAAAAAGGCCTTGCTGCCCATTGGCGTTACAAAGGCGTGAAAGGTGATTCCACAGACCAATGGATGAACAATATCCGCGACATCCTTGAAACTGCCGACTCCGGTCCGATGCAGCTTATGAAAGACATGCGCATGGATTATGGAAAGGAGGTTTTCGCGTTTACGCCAAAAGGCGACCTTTTCAGACTTGCCGAGGGTGCCACTGTGCTTGACTTCGCATTTCAGATTCATTCCAACGTGGGCGCACATTGCACGGGCGCCGTTGTCAACGGTCAGCACCGGAAAATAACCTACCGCATTAATTCCGGCGACACCGTAGAGATACTGACCTCAGCCAATCAGTCGCCCAAAGCAGACTGGCTCAATATAGTGGTCAGCACCAAAGCCCGCAATAAAATCAAGCAAAGCCTCAACGAGGAGCTTCAGCGACGTGCCGACCTTGGGAAGGAAATGCTTGAAAGAAGAGCGAAAAACCGCAAAATAGAATTGGAGGAAGCTTTGTTGATGAAACTCATCAACAAAGCCGGATATAAATATGCCAATGAGTTTTTCGCTGATATGGCGGACGAAAAAATCGATCCCGGGAAATTTCTCGCTTCCTATATCGAAGAGACGTCTGTAAAGAACGACGGTCCGAAAGTGTCGGCTGAAGAGTATCAGATGAAACGTCAGGAGGACGATTTCGCCCAGAAGGATGTGCTTGTGATCGGAGAGAAATCCATCAATGGCCTGAAGTATAAGTTCGCAAAATGTTGTGCACCAATATATGGAGATGAAGTGTTCGGATTCATAAGTTCCGACGGAATGATAAAGATTCACCGTTGTGATTGTCCGAATGCCTCCAACATCCGTCAGCGTTACCCCTACAGAGTCATCAAGGCGGACTGGAGCGGGAAGCAGGGAGAACTTCTTCCCGTCACACTCAGGATTATCGGCAACGATGATATCGGTATCCTCGCCAATATCACTTCGATCATCTCAAAAGAGATGAACGTAAACCTGCGCAATATTTCCGTAGACAGTCACGACGGCATGTTTCAGGGCATTCTCGTGGTCGGAGTGACCGATCTCAGGCAACTTAACACTCTCCTGAAAAAACTGAAAACCGTGAAAGGTGTAAAAGACATACAAAGATTATGAAAATAAGACCCATTGCCATTACAGTCATAGCATTGTCTCTTCTTTCGTCGGCAGGCTGCAGGAAAAAAACTCCTGCTGCCGTTGAAGAAAGAGAGAAATGGATACTAAGTCTTAACGACTCTGTGGCATTATATCAGAAACAGGCAGACAGTGTTGCCACTGCCATGTCTGCCACCCGGGAAAAGATCAGCGAGATCATAGGAGATTTCGATTATGTCAGCAACCCCCGCGAAGTGGAGGGTTACTACATTTTCAAAGGCTGGAGACAACGCTACCCCTTAAAACAGACCGGTCTGCTGGCAAGAATCACAGAAAGCGAAGGGCTTGAACTGATAGCCACTCTTTCCGGTGGACATTTCAATGAAATAGGAGTCAGCGCCGGCTCCACTACCCTTTCCTCAGGAATCGTGCCTCATGACCAGGCGCTCAATTACCGTGCAGGAAATCTCAACACAGTCTGCTTCACAGGGAATAAGGCAGATTCCATTGCTGAGCTTGTGGCAGACAATGAATCTTCGTCGGTCGGAGTCGTTTACCTTAATCCCGGAAAAACAGGGGCGATATCTCTTCCGGACGATGAGAAAAAAATGATAGCTGCCACCTGGCGTCTGTACTCCCTCCAGAAGTCTGTTCATAACAATGAAAAGGAACTACCCCGGTTGTCGGGCAAGATAGCTGCATGCAGAAGAATGCTTGAATCTGTTGACTCGGTTGCCGGTAAAGACTGATTCTTACCAAAACTAAACACATATTTCTATGAACCTGAATGAAAAAGACCTTGAAGTGCTGAAAAGCAAAGGCATATCTGAAGAAAAACTCGCAGAAGAGCTAAAAATGCTGGCAGACGGATTTCCATTCCTGAAAATCGATGCCCCTGCCACTCCCGGCAACGGCATTTTTGTGCTTAACGAGCAAATGGAAGAAAAATCTGAAAACATTTGGAACGAGTATCTGTCCAAAGGCGGGAAAGTGCTCAAAATGGTGCCTGCAAGCGGTGCTGCATCCCGAATGTTTAAAGATCTGTTCGCTTTTGCCAATGGCAAAAAAGATAAACCTGATTCCGACTTCATGAAGAAATTCTTTGATGAAATCGAGAATTTTGCATTTTTCTCAAATCTCAACGAACTCTGCATCAATCTGTACGGTCTGAGCATTGAGTCTCTCATCAAAGAGAAAAGATACAAGGATGTGGTCAAAGCCCTTATAGAGAAAGACGGTATGAACTACGGTCAGCTTCCAAAGGCATTGCTACGCTTCCACAAAGTTCCTGGCACAAGCCGCACCGCAATTGAGGAACACCTTGCCGAAGGGGCTCAGTATGCAGCCGGAAAAGATGGTAAAGTACGCGTACATTTCACAGTCAGCGAAGATCATCTTCCTCTGGTTAATCTCAAGTTTGAAGAAGTGAAGGGTAAACTTCAGCATGAATATGACGTCACATATGATCTCTCAACGAGTTTGCAGAAACCTTCGACCGACACGGTAGCAGCAAATCTCGACGGCACTCCTTATCGCGAAAACGGAGCATTGTTCTTCCGTCCCGGCGGTCATGGCGCACTGATCGAGAATCTTAACGACCTTGATGCGGATGTAATCTTTATAAAGAATATCGACAACGTCGTACCTGATTCAAGAAGAACTTCTACTCTTAAGTTTAAAAAAGTGATCGGTGGTGTGCTCGTGGGAGTGAAACAGAAAGCCGATGAATACTGCAAGATTCTATCCAAAGGGACACCTTCCGACGAAGAGATGGACGAGATGCTTGATTTCATGCACAAGGTGCTCTGCATTTCGCACGACAACTCGGCAGCAATGGACTCCGATGCAAAAGCTGCCTTCATATATTCCAAACTCAACCGTCCGTTCCGCGTATGCGGCATGGTGAAAAATGAAGGGGAACCCGGCGGTGGTCCTTTCCTCGCTTATAACCCTGACGGCACAGTCAGTCCCCAGATTCTCGAATCCACGCAGATCGACCCCAAAAACAAAGAGGCGCAGAAAATGCTCAAAAACGCCACACATTTCAATCCGGTAGACCTCGTGGTATGCACGAAAGACTGGCAGGGTAAGAAATTCAATCTCCCGGAATATGTTGACAAAGCCACAGGTTTTATCTCACAGAAAAGCCGCGAAGGTGTGGAAATTAAAGCTCTTGAGCTTCCCGGTCTCTGGAACGGAGCCATGAGCGACTGGAACACGGTGCTTGTTGAAGTGCCCGTGAGCACTTTCAATCCGGTGAAAACGGTAAACGACCTCCTGCGTCCTGCCCATCAGTGAGCCGACAAGTCCGGGCTGATATAAGAATACTTATAAAAATAATGGAGGGTGCAAAAATTTGCACCCTCCTGTTTGTTTTAAAGATGTCTGTTTAAAAGTGCCAACCGGAAACCTTGTTTCCATTGGCTGCAGAACGGAATCAGTCGTGGTTATACACCATGGATGCTGCCACGCAATACCATTCTACAAATTTAGTAATCATATGTTTCATAATACATAAATTTTACGAAAAAACTCTTAATACTTCCTCAGGCTCTCTTGCCATATCAGGAATTCAAAGTTTATTTCGTGTTATTAAATTATGTTTTACAACATATATAACGCGCCCAAGTCCGGTTTTGTTTTACCGGACATGATTCAAAATTGAACAAAACAAAATTTCACACACATTATTATTTTATTAATCAACCACTTGCCTCATTTAATTATTTTTTCATATTTTTTTACACAACAAATAAAACATTTCCTCGTTTTAATAGGTACGATTATTGTATTTGCACTGTGTTTTATTCATGGTATTAGAATTTAATGCTAACAGAGAGCGTGATTGTGAAACCCCGCTCTTCTTTTTATGCCCGTTTCCCAAATTATTAGTAACTTCGCGTTATGAAAGCAAAATGCTTGTTGATATTTATCGCAGTCCTTATATGTTCGGCTGCCTCCTACCCTCAGAATGCTCCCGGAAGAAGGGGAGGTTCTTCTTCGCGTCTCAGTTCCTCCAAGAGCGGAAATAAGAATAAATCAGACAGCAAAGAGTCTACGCAGCAACCCGACTCCATAAAACCGGGGTCTGCATGGACTCTCACATTTCCACTCGGAAACCATGTGGAATCCACAATCGACACACTGACATATAATTTCCAGCGGAGGTCAATACCTTCAATGGTGACAGATGCGTATGCAACAACCGGCAATCTCGGAGCCGAGGGTCTTGACCTTATTTATTTCACCCGACCTGAAAGAGCCACCTTTTTCTTCCAGGATGCCCTTGACGCGTGGATTCCCACTTTCAAAAAGCAGAAATTCTACAACGTGTATATCCCCACCACGATTCTTTCTTATCTTTCCGGTGGAAACAAGCTCAACCATCAGGACAGACTCTCTACTGATTTCGCCGGAAACGTGAACCGTAGAATCGGTGTAGGAGCCACAATCGATTACCTTTATTCAAAAGGTGCATACGAAGCCCAGGCCACCAAAGACCTCTCATTCTCGCTATCCACTTATTATCTGGGCGACCGTTATGAAGTCCAGGCATTTTATAATCATTTCAATTTCCTGAATAAAGAAAATGGCGGCATCACCGACGACCTCTACATTACTGATCCCGCACAGCTGCAAGGTGGAGTCAGCAAAATCGAACCCAAAAGCATACCCACACGTCTGTCTGACGCACACAGCCGCCTGAACGGCGACGAGTTGTTTATGACCCACGCATTCAAAGTAGGATTCTGGAGGAGTGTTCAGGTCAACGACACTTTGCAAAGAGAAGAATATGTGCCGATGACAAGATTCATTTATTCTTTTGATCTTCAGCATCGCCACCACACATTCCTGAACGACAATTCACAGCAGGCACGTGAATTCTGGAAAAATTTCTATCTCGACCCCACAATGTCGAGAGAAGAGACATATCTGACCCAGATGACCAACTCCTTCGGTATCGAACTTATAGAAGGATTCCAGAAATGGGCAAAATTCGGACTCTCCGCATATATTTCCTATCAGACCCAGAAATACAGGCAACCGACAGATTTCCGTCAGCCCGAGCTCTCAGAGAGTGAATATGAATCGCTCACACCCTTGCCTGAAAACGTAAACATCGCTCCCACTTCCAACCGCAATTTCCTTTGGGCAGGTGGAAGGCTTCAAAAAGACAAGGGCTCGATTCTCAGATATGCGGCAAGCGCCAGGTTCGGACTCGTAGGAGATGTGGTCGGTGATCTTGAACTTGACGGAAACATCAACACAAGATTCAAGCTTTTCGGCGACACCGTGAATATTTCAGCCAATGCAAGATTCAGCAACAAGGCCCAGCCTTATCTATTGCAGGAATATATATCCAACCATTTCGTATGGCAGAATGATTTCGGGAAAACAAGAAAATACAAAGTGGACGGAGAACTCTTTATCCCATGGACAAGAACCACTCTTGCCGCCGGAGTAGAAAACATTCAGAATGTTGTCTATTTTGATTCCGACTGTCTTCCACGGCAACATGGAGGCAACGTGCAGGTGTTTTCAGCCAGACTCGACCAGAAGTTTAAAATCGGAATCCTCAACTGGAACAACACGCTCTACTATCAGAAGAGCTCGGACGATAATGTTTTGCCTTTGCCCGAGTTTACAATCTACAGTAATCTGTTTTTGAATTTCACGGCATTCAAGGTGCTGAAACTTCAGATCGGTGTAGACTGCGATTTCTACACGAAATATAAAAGCGTGAACTATCAGCCTGCAACAATGTCGTTTCATGTGCAGGGCGAAGATGCCATGAAAATCGGGGCATATCCTCTCTGCAACGCATATATAACAGCGCGACTTTACCGCACGAGATTCTTTGTTCAGCTTTCTCACGTGAATCAGGGAATGTTCTCCAAAGAGAGTTTCTCAATGCCCCACTACCCCATCAATCCCAGAAAGTTTGAAATGGGTCTTTCCATCGACTTTGCAAACTGACCATGCGACGCCTTACTCCAAAATACGGACAGACAATACTCTACGCGCTTCTGCTCGTGGCAGTTGTCATGCTTATGTTGTTCGCACGCAGATGCGGAACCACAAACCCTTTGCCGTCGTTAAAAGCGGGCGACTCAGCGGGCGACACCATCGACGTTGCAATAGTTTACGGTCCACTCAGCTACTATCTTTATGAAGATACACTCGGAGGTCTTAACTATGATCTGCTCCGCATGATGGAAAAAGACCTGCGACAGCCTGTGAAGCTATGGCCTGTTGTGAGTCTTGACGATGCCCTATATCGTTTGAAAAAGAAATCATACGACATGTTGGCGTCTCTACCTTCCGACAACTCTGTGAAACAGCAGTTTCTCACCACATCAAGCGTGTTTCTCGACCGTCTTGTACTCGTTCAGCTTACCGACCCGGAAGGGAATCAGAGAATTAATTCCGCTCTTGATCTTGGAAACGACACTATATTTATCCAGAAAAAATCGCCGGCTGCCTCACGGATAGCGAACCTCTCGAAAGAAATAGGATCAGAGATACCGGTATGCGAGACTGAAAACCTTTCGGAAGAATACCTTTGCATGAAAGTTGCATCAGGAGATATACCTCTCGCTGTGGTCAACGAAAAAACCGCGCAGACCATGAAAAAAACATATCCGAATCTTTCTTACAATAATCCGGTGAGCTTCACGCAATTTCAAGTTTGGATATTTTCAAAATCCGACACACTTCTCCACACACGCGTAAACAACTGGATAGACTCTGTCAGCCATACTCCAGACTACCGCTCCTTGGTGGAACGATATTGACCATCCTTGCATTACCCTGAAGGCGATTATCTGATATTTTATGAGACTCCCCAAAACCAACCTCCTTGTAAAGATACTGATTGCCATTGTGCTCGGCATATTAGCCGGTCAGTTTTTTCCGATTTGGCTAAGCCGTGTATTCGCCACGTTCAACGCCATTTTCAGCCAGTTTCTCGGTTTTCTGATTCCCCTGATTATATTGGGATTCGTGGCGCCAGCCATTGCCGACATCGGCAACAAGGCGGGCAAAATGCTTGTGGCAACAGCAATTCTCGCATACGTAGCCACTACATTGTCCGGACTGATGAGCTTCTTTGTCGGAGACTCTCTGTTTCCTTTACTTCTGGAGAGAGCTCCACTCGCAGATATAGAAGAGACACACGATCTTTCACCGTTTTTCACTGTAGAGATGCCTCCGCTTATGGGGGTGATGACAGCTTTAGTGCTTGCCTTCACGTCTGGAATCTGCCTTGCCTATATGAAAGGGGATGTTCTTAAGTCTGCCCTGTCTGAATTCAGGGAGATTGTGGAAATGACAATTTCAAAAGCCATTATACCACTTCTGCCTGTCTATATATTCGGAATTTTCCTGAACATGACAGTATCCGGACAGGTTTCGACAGTGCTTGCCGCATTCGCAAAAATCATTGTGGTGATATTTGCAATGCATATCTTCCTTCTCGTCATGCAATATGTGATTGCAGGAATCGTGGCACGAAAGAATCCGTTCAAACTTCTTTTCACGATGCTGCCTGCATATTTCACAGCACTTGGCACCCAGTCGTCGGCTGCCACTATCCCCGTCACCCTCCGCCAGACTATAAAAATGGGAGTAAGCGAAGATGTGGCAGGATTCGTGGTGCCTTTATGTGCGACCATCCATATGTCGGGAAGTGCCATGAAGATTGTGGCTTGTGCGGTTGCCCTCATGCTTATGGAGGGTATTCCCTACGACAGCGGAATGTTTATCGGGTTCATATGTATGCTTGGCATTTCGATTATAGCAGCACCCGGAGTGCCCGGGGGTGCGATAATGGCTTCCCTTGGACTCCTGTCCGGAATGCTTGGTTTTTCACAGGAAGACCAGGCCCTCATGATAGCCCTCTACATAGCGATGGACAGCTTCGGAACCGCATGCAACGTCACCGGCGACGGATTCATAGCCATAGTTATCGACAGATGTTTTCCTTCAGATAAAAGCAGATAACAAGATTCTGCCAACCATAGCGGATAAGATAAAAAACTATGATAAATAGTAAGCCCGGATAATTATCCGGGCTTACTATTTATGTCATATTTTCATCACCTTAATTGGTGAGCTGAATTTGCTATCGTTCAATTCAGTTCTTAAGGACACCAAGTTTTTTTCCTACTTTTATGAAAGCCGCAATCGCACGGTCGAGGTGTTCCCGTTCATGACCTGCCGACAACTGCACCCTGATTCTCGCCTGCCCTTTCGGAACCACAGGATAATAGAATCCGGTCACAAAAATACCCTCCTTCTGCATCTCCGCCGCGAATTCCTGGGAGAGCTTGGCATCATAAAGCATGACGGCACAAATAGCGCTTTGGGTAGGCTTGATATCAAAACCGGCTTCGAGCATTTTATCACGGAAGTAATTCACATTCTCCACGAGTCTGTCATGAAGTTCGTTGCTTTCCCCGAGCATTTTCATCATCTCAAGGCTTGCACCAACTATGGATGGGGCAACAGAATTAGAGAAAAGATAAGGACGGGAACGCTGGCGAAGCATATCAATGATTTCTTTAGGACCGGTGGTGAAACCGCCCATGGCTCCGCCGAAGGCTTTACCAAGAGTGCCGGTGAAGATATCAATCTTTCCATAGCAGTTGAACTGTTCGGCCACACCATGACCTGTGGTACCCACCACACCTGCAGAATGGCTTTCGTCAACCATCACAAGCGCGTCATATTTCTCTGCAAGTTCACAGATCTTGTCCATAGGCGCCACATTGCCGTCCATTGAGAACACACCGTCTGTAGCGATAATCCTGAAACGGCAGTCGGCAGCCTCTTTCAGGCAACGTTCCAGATCTTCCATGTCAGCATTCTTATATCTGAAGCGCTTTGCCTTGCAAAGTCTCACACCGTCAATGATGGATGCATGGTTCAAGGAGTCGCTTATGATAGCATCATCTTCAGTAAACAAAGGCTCGAAGAGTCCGCCGTTTGCATCGAAACATGCAGCATAAAGGATAGTATCTTCCGTCTTGAAATAATTGCTTATCGCCTTCTCAAGCTCCTTATGCAGATCCTGTGTCCCGCAAATAAACCTCACCGACGACATGCCATATCCCCTCTCGTCCATCGCTTTTTTGGCTGCCTCGATCAGACGTTTGTTGTCTGCGAGCCCGAGATAATTGTTAGCGCAGAAATTCAGCACATCGCCTTTCACGTTTTCAACCTCAATGTCAGCTCCTTGCGGAGTGACAATCACACGCTCATTCTTATACAGGCCGGCCTCTTTTATGTCGGTCAGTTCCTTTTCAAGATGCTTTTGAAACTTCTCGTACATTTGTCTAAGATTTTAAAGTATAATTTATGCATAAAATTTTATCCAAAGTTAATCAATTTTTCATTATTCTTGATTAATTTTGCAGAGAAATATGAACAAAAGACGGTAAGAAGCCATTTCTCCCCTCCTTTGATGCCGTCATAACCTATCATAATGATCGAGTAATGAAGAATATCCTCATCATCGGAGCCACCGGACAGATCGGTTCGGAACTCACCATGAAGTTGAGGGGTATATATCCCGAAGGTAACGTCGTGGCTGGCTATATTCCCGGGGCTGAGCCTAAAGGTATTCTTAAAGAAAGCGGACCCTGCGAGATCGTGGATATCACGGAATCCGCTCAGATTACCGCAGCTGTCGACAAATATAATGTCGACACTATCTATAATCTCGCAGCGCTTCTCAGCGCAGTGGCAGAGGCCCGCCCCCAGCTCGCCTGGAAAATCGGTGTCGGTGGTCTTTATAACACTCTTGAAGTAGCTCGCGAGAAAAAATGCGCGGTATTCACCCCAAGTTCAATTGGATCTTTCGGTCCGTCAACACCTCATGATCAACACTCCCCAGGACACCATACAGCGTCCCGAGACGATTTATGGAGTGACAAAAGTCACCGGTGAGCTTCTCTCCGATTATTATGCAAGACGTTTCGGAGTAGATACACGTTCGGTAAGATTCCCCGGACTTATCTCTTACGTTGCCCCTCCGGGCGGCGGCACCACTGACTATGCCGTTGACATATATTACTCGGCCGTGAAAGGTGAGACTTTCAAATGTCCGCTCAAACCCGGAACCTTCATGGACATGATGTATATGCCTGATGCACTGCGTGCAGCAGTAGAGATTATGGAAGCGAATCCCGACAAACTTATTCACCGCAACTCTTTCAACATAGCGTCGATGAGCTTTGATCCGGAAATAATCTATTCCAAGATCAAAGAGTACGTGCCCGGATTCAAGATGGAATATGAAATCGACCCCTTGCGTCAGGCAATCGCCGACTCTTGGCCGGACAGCCTTGATGATTCCTGTGCAAGAGAAGAATGGGGATGGAAGCCTGAATTCGATCTTGACGGCATGACCCGCGACATGCTTGATAATCTTAAAATCAAGCTTAACGCGTAAACAATCATGAAAGCCAGAAAGAATATAGACAAAATCTTCCGACAACCGGGGTTATTATCAGACAAAGTTTTTATTCAATTATTTCGCTCTAAGAATAATCTCATTTGTGAATTATAGTTAAAACGGGAAACTTGAATACAGTTTCCCGTTTTTTGTTATAACTTTGTGAATTAATCAAACCTATTTCCTCTCGTTATGAAACGCGATGACTTATCTGACGACGCCTACCGACGCCTGATTTCCGACATATCCGGGATTTTGGTCAAGAAAGGTCTGAAAGCCGCCACAATGGACTCGATCGCCTCCTCTCTTAAAATCTCCAAACGCACACTCTATGAGATTTTCAATTCAAAAGAGGAGATGGTGCAACAGGCTCTTATTTTTATTCATCACAGAATATATCAGGACGCTGTCAATATTCAGGAAAATATTCCCAACACCATGGAGGCCATCATCAGTGGTTTCCTGAAAAGCCGGGAATCTGTTTCCTTTGTGGATTCCGAATTGTTTCTCGATATGGACTCAATGTTTCCGGAAACAAAAAAAGTGGTTGATAACCTACTCGAACATCACATCTTGCATTATGTAAATCTTCTTGAAAAAGGAGCACGCGAAGGGTATTTCAGAAATGATCTTGATTTCAACATGCAATGCCGTATGATGTGGATCACGATGGAAACGCTGAAACGTTCTGAGAGAGTTTTTCCCGCTGAAATATCTCTTGCAAGAATCTACGATATGGCACATATCAATTTCCTAAGAGCGATCACTACTCCCAAAGGTGCGGAAATGCTTGAGAGAGCAATCGCACAATTAGACGAAAAGTAGACCAACATAACGACTTTCGAATTGACTCAGACATTATAAGTAAGCTGCTTTCAAAAATAAACTATCTGATTAATCTTTTAAGTAGCCTTTCGGGTGAATATATTTTTGTAAGCTACTTATAGTCTCAACTTTCAAGAAATTTGAGAAAACCATTCCATATGAAACTGAAAATAAAAATAATTTCCATCCTGCTTCCGGCTGTGGCTTCGTTTTCGGTCTCAGCCCAACAGCTTTCACTGTCGAGGGAACAGTGTATTGAAATCGCACTGCGCGACAATCCGGTTGTGCGTATAGCCGATATGGAAGTCAAAAAAGTGAATTATTCAAAAAAGGAAATCATTGCCGGGCTGTTCCCTGCCGTAGATTTTTCCGCCAACTATCAGAGGTCGATCGAGCTTCAGACCATACGCATGAATATGGGAGGAGAAAGTCAGAATCTTAAAATGGGTTCAGACAACACCTGGAATATGGGATTCTCAGCAACCATGCCCCTGATTGCGCCAACACTTTGGAAATCTATCCAGATTTCCGACACTCAGATTCTTGCCAATCTTGAAAACTCAAGGGCTTCAAGAATAGATCTGGTCAACAATGTCAACAAAGCATATTATGCGCTGCTGCTTGCCATTGATTCTCACAAGGTGGTAAAGGAAAACTATGACATCGCCGTGTTTAATGCCGACGTCTATGAAAAACAGTTCAAAGCGGGGACTGCATCTGAATATGACGTGCTTCGCTCATCCGTTCAGGTTAAAAACATCGAACCGGAGCTCCTTCAGGCAGACATAGCCATCAAGCAATGCAAACTTCAGCTTAAAGTGCTGATGGGAATCTCTGCGGATGCGGATATCCAACCGGTGGGATCGCTTGCCGATTATCAGACCGACATGATGGTTTATCCTGCAGACGGTGACACTTCGCTCGCAGGCAACACCTCTCTTAAATCGCTCGACATTCAGAAAAAACTGCTTGATAAAAACATAGATCTGAAAAAATTCGCATGGATTCCCACGTTAGCCGCGAATTTCAATCTCTCCTGGCTTGCGCTGAGCAATGGTGCACCTTTCAAGAATCAGGAGTTTAATCCATACAGCACTGTCGGGATTTCACTGAACGTGCCGATCTTCTCAGGCGGCTCGAAATATTACGGTCTTAAACAGGCTCAGGTGGAACGCAAAGAACTTGACCTCCGCCGTGAAGATCTCGTAAACAGCCTGAACATGCAGGTGGATCTCGCCATTGACAACATCAACCGTCAGGCCCGTCAGATCGACACTTCCGAAGAGGGGGTGAAGCAAGCAAAAAAGGCACAGGATATCATGCAGAAAAGCTTCGAGATCGGAGCCGCATCCTATCTTGACCTGCGTGATTCCGAACTTGCACACACCCAGGCACGTCTCTCCTACCTTCAGGCTATCTACAACTATCTCTGCTCCACTTCCGAACTTGAGATGCTGCTCGGCAAATCAGTGGACTGAACAAATTTATCACCTTAAATCCCAATAAATCTGACCGATCAAGTAGCTTACAAAGCTGCTTTAAAATATAATCTGATAAAACACTCGTCATGAAATATAAAATTCTCACACTCTCTCTTCTTATACCTGCTGCATGGATGGCATCTTGTTCGAACAATGAAAAGACTGCCGCGCAGCAAGAAGAAAAGAAACCAGTTGTAAAGGTTATGACCGTTGATCAGCGTGATGTGGTTCAGGAAGGAAACTACACCGCAACCGTAGAACCAGATCTTATAAACAACATCTCCGCTTCTGCTCCGAATCGAATCAAACAGATTTTTGTGGACGAAGGGATGCGCGTCAGCAAAGGTCAGAAACTTGTGGTCCTTGACGATGTCAACACCGATTCTTATGAAATCCAGGTTGCAAACGCCAAAGCCAATCTTGAGAATGTGAAGATAAACTACGACCGTGCCGTAGAACTTCTGAAGATTGGCGGAGGAACCCAGCAGAACGTAGACCAGATGCAGCTGCAGCTTACAAACGCACAGAACGCGCTTGCCTCCGCCGAACGCAATCTTCGCAACATGCGGGAGAACACTGTCCTGACTTCTCCGATTTCAGGCGTGGTGACAGCAAGAAACTATGATCCCGGCGATATGACAGCGTCACTCCCCATCCTTACCGTAGCTCGTGTGCAGCCGGTAAAAATCGTGATCAATATCTCTGAAAGCGAACTGTCAAAAGTCAATACAGGTATGCCGGCAGAAGTGACCTTTGACACCTATGGAGACGAGCTTTTCAACGGCAAGATCACTATGGTCTCTCCCACTGTCGACGTCAACAGCCGCACTTTCGGGGCGGAAGTAACACTTCAGAACCCCGGCGACAGGATTCTTCCAGGAATGTTCGGGCGTGTGAAACTCAATCTTGGCATGGCAAGCCATGTAGTTGTGCCGGACATGGCGGTTGTGAAACAGCCCGGTTCAGGCAATCATTATGTCTACGTCTACAAAGATGGCAAAGTCAGCTACAACAAGGTGGAACTCGGGCAAAGACTTGGCGACAGCTATGAGCTGCTCTCAGGCGTGGAGCCCGGGTCGCAGGTGGTTATCTCCGGACAGACAAAACTCGCCGACGGAGCTTCTGTAGAAATCTCAAAATAAACAAATATCTTAATAATATCGCAGTCTGACATTAAATATGCTGATATAATATGGCTTCACTATATGGATCTGCCGTGAAGCGGCCTATAATGACCACACTCTGCTTTGTGACAGTCATTATCCTCGGTCTCTTCTCTTTGGCAAAATTGCCTATCGACCTATATCCGGATATCGACACGAACACACTGATGGTCATTACCATGTATCCGGGTGCATCCGCGGAGGATATCGAGCAGAATGTGACGAAGCCGCTTGAAAACTCGCTGAATTCAGTGGAGCATCTCAAGCACATCACTTCAAACTCCCGTGAAAACACCTCCGTGATCACTCTTGAATTTGAGTATGGCTACGACATCGATGTGCTTACCAACGATGTCCGTGACAAGCTCGATATGGTTAAATCCTCGCTCCCCGACGACAGCGAGAACCCCATTATCTTCAAATTCTCTACCGACATGATCCCCATCTGCCTCCTTTCCGTGGAGGCAAAGGAGAGTATGGCCGGCCTTTACAAGATTCTTGATGATCAGGTGGCAAACCCACTCGCACGTGTTGACGGCGTCGGTTCTGTATCTATTTCCGGTGCGCCAAAGCGTGAGATCCACGTATATTGCGACCCTAACCGTCTCGAGTCATACAATCTATCTGTAGAGACGATCGCCAACGTGATCGGTGCTGAAAACAGAAACGTTCCGGGAGGTTCGTTTGATATCGGCTCAAACACCTATGCCCTACGTGTGCAGGGAGAGTTTGACGAGACATCGCAGATGGAAAACATTCCGGTAGGAAACTACAACGGGAAAGTGATCTATCTGAAAGACGTGGCAAGAGTGGACGATTCTCTTGAGGAACGCACCCAGCAGACTTATATCGGAGGCAAGGAGGGAGCCATGATCATCATCCAGAAACAGAGCGGCGCAAACTCCGTCCAGATTTCTGAGAAGGTGATGAGTATGCTCCCCGGCTTCAGAAAAACCTTCCGTCGGATGTCAAACTCGGCGTAATCGTCGATACCTCCGACAATATCCGCAACACAATCGCATCGCTTGAGGAGACTGTGCTCTACGCTCTTCTCTTCGTGATGATCGTGGTCTTCGTATTCCTTGGAAGATGGCGTGCCACTCTCATCATTGTAATCACGATCCCTGTCTCGCTTATAGCGTCGTTCATCTATCTGTTCGCCACAGGCAACACCCTGAACATCGTTTCTCTCTCGGCACTCTCCATATCAATCGGTATGGTGGTCGACGATGCCATTGTGGTGCTCGAGAATGTCACCACCCACATCGAACGCGGTTCCGACCCGAAACAGGCGGCCGTGCACGGCACCAACGAGGTGGCCATCTCCGTAATCGCCTCCACGCTCACACTTATCGCGGTGTTCTTCCCGCTCACACTGGTGACAGGCATGACCGGTGTGCTCTTCCGTCAGCTCGGATGGATGGTGACCATCATGATGATCATCTCCACCACCTGCGCCCTCTCGCTCACTCCCATGCTTTGCTCACAGTGGCTCCGTCTCAACAATCATCACTCAAAACTATACACCATTTTCTTCACTCCCATAGAAAAGGCTCTCGACAAATTCGATAACGGTTATGCCAGTCTGCTCCGCAAAGTGGTGGCACACCGAGCCCTTACAATCATTATCTGTCTTGCCGTCTTCATAGGCTCTATTTTCCTGATGAAACACGTGGGCACGGAATTCTTCCCCATGCAGGACAATGGACGTATCGGTGTGAATCTCGAGACACCTATCGGCACAAGAGTGGAAATTTCCCAGGATGCCACACGCCGCCTTGATTCTCTCTGGAGAGCAAAATATCCAGAGATTCTCGTATCAAGCTACACAGTCGGTCCTGCAAGTTCCGACAATACGTTCGCGTCACTCTCCGACAACGGCTCGCACATCATTTCGATGAACATACGTCTTTCCGATCCCGGGCGACCGCGACCGCAGCATCAAAGAGATAGCTGACCTTATGCGTAAGGATATCGAAACCGGATTCCCGGAATTCAAGAAAGCACAGGTGAATATCGGTGGCGGCAGAGGCCAGGGAATGGGCGGTCAGTCTATCCTCGACTTTGAGATTTACGGTTATGACTTCACTGAGACCGACTCTGTGGCACAACAGCTGCGTCAGATACTTTTAGGCATAAACGGCACAGCCGACCTCACAATCTCCCGCTCCGACTATCAGCCCGAATATCAGGTTGATTTTGACCGTGAGAAACTTGCCTTGTATGGTCTGAACCTCCAGACCGCGGCATATTATCTGCGCAACCGCATCAACGGAGCCACCGCATCGCGCTTCCGCGAGGACGGTGAGGAATACGACATCAAGGTGATGTATGATAAAGAGCACCGCACTTCTCTCACCGATATTGAGAACATACTTGTCTACACACCATCTGGGGCAGGAGTAAGAATTAAGGAGTTAGGCAACGTCGTGGAGCGCTTCACTCCCCCCACGATCGAGCGTAAGGACCGTGAGCGTCTCATCACAGTCTCGGCAGTTGTCGATGGCGTGCCGATGGACCAGGTAGTGACCGAAGCCGAACTGAAGATCGACGAGATGAACCTCCCTTCCGGCATCAATATCGGCCTCTCCGGATCTTATGAGGACCAGCAGGATTCATTCTCCGATCTTCTCATGCTCGGACTCCTGATCATCATGCTCGTCTACATCGTGATGGCGGCACAGTTCGAGAGTCTCACATATCCGGGCATCATCATGACCTCCCTTCTGTTTGCCTTCTCCGGAGTGTTCCTTATCCTCTGGATCACGGGCCATACCCTCAATGTGATGAGTATGATCGGAGCCATCATGCTTATCGGTATCGTGGTGAAGAACGGTATCGTGCTTATCGACTATATCACGCTCAACCGTGAGCGTGGCATGTCGATCCGCAACGCCGTGATTCTCGGAGGAAAGTCCCGTCTGCGTCCGGTTGTGATGACCACACTCACCACCATTCTCGGTATGGTGCCAATGGCAGTAGGCAGCGGACAAGGTGCCGAGATGTGGCGTCCGATGGGAACGGCGGTGATCGGAGGTCTGACTTTCTCCACGATTCTGACCCTCCTGTTTGTGCCTGTGCTCTATTGCGTGTTTGCCGGAAACGGAGTGAAAAACCAGCGTCGCAAACACCGCAAATCAATGAATACGCCCAAACCCAAAAACGTATAAAGCCATCAACCAGAATCCAACAACCCAAAACCAACACCACATAATGCAGGCAATATTCATAGCTTATGACCAGGCTCACCACGAAGCAATACTTGATATTCTTGAACGCAGTTCCTGTCGTGGTTTCACTTCTTTCGGAGAAGTGCAGGGACGCGGCAGCCATAAGGGGGAGCCTCACTATGGTTCACACGCATGGCCCTCTTTGGGCGGTGCAATCATGACGATGGTCGAGGACCGTTATCTCGATCAGGTGCTTGAGAAACTGAAAGCTCTCGACGAGAGCAAGCCCAGACTTGGACTACGGGCTTTCGTATGGCCCGTCACCCACACAATCTGACAACTACAAAAAATCGGAGAGGATTCGCTTCCTCTCCGTTTTTTGTGTATATCAACCGACTGGCATTACGTTATTTATGACCCGGTTTTTCATATGTCAGTATTTTATCTCCGACCATGCCGGAGGTGTCTTTCCCATCAGATGGCGAACAAAGAAATCATAACGCTTATGGTCGCCATAACTTTCCCCCATTGTATGGTGTGCTCCGGGAATCACTACCAGTTCAAATGGCTTGTTGGCCTTGATGAGAGCATCCGCCACCTGCATTGTTGAGGCCGGATCCACATTGTCGTCAAGCTCTCCGACCACAAGCATCAGAGGCCGTTTCAGAAGATGTGCGTTGGCCACATTTGAACATTCTTCATAGCTTTTATCCACGGGATAACCCATCCAGAGTTCATTCCACCAGATTTTATCCATACGGTTGTCGTGGCATCCGCATGCTGAATACGCTGCTTTATAGAAATACGGATGCAAGAGGACTGCATTGAGCGACTCCTGTCCACCTGCCGAACATCCATAGATTCCGACATTGTCGATGTCGATTTCAGGATATTTCTCAGCCGCAGCCCTGAGCCATGCAATATGGTCGGGAATCCCTGCATCCTTCAGATTCTTATAGCATACATTCTCAAACTCACGGCTTCTGAACGATGTGCTCATCCCATCGCTCATCACGACTATGAAACCAAGTTCTGCAAGCGGAACCGTCCAATAATAACACGGATAGAAGGTTTTGGGCACGTACTGGTCGCCGGGTCCCTGATAGATATATTCAATCACCGGATATTTCTTCGACGGATCGAAATCCGATGGCCGCTGGATTATTCCCCAAATCGGAGTCTCATCGTCTCTTCCCGGTGCCACAAACACTTCAGGAGCTCTCCATCCGTTTTCTACAAGACGAGATATATCGGCTGTCTCAAGATGCATGGCTTCACTGCCGTCAGCCGCATTTCTCAGAACTGCGACCGGTGCATCCGAAGGAGAGGAATAAACATCCACAAGATATTTCATATCCGGAGAGAATGTGGCTGAGTGATATCCCCTTCCCGGTGTCAGCAAGCGCATATCACTACCATCGAAACCGATACTGTAGTATTTGATATTGTAAGGATCCTCATCTTTATCCACCCCGTTTGCCGAGAAGTAGATTCTTCCGTTCTCCTCATCTATATCAACAACCCGTCGCACATACCATTCCCCTTTCGTGATCTGACAAATAGGTCGCGAGGTTTCCCTGTCATACATATAGAGATGATTGTAATTGTCGCGTTCACTGCTCCATATCATTCTCTTTCCATCGGCAAGCATATGACGAAACACTCTCGGATAGTTTACGTATTTGTCATGGCTCTCCTCCACAAGTGGACGCACCTTTCCCGTCTCAGCCGACATTTCCAGCACTCTATAATTCTTATGCCCTCTTTCGTTATAGTCGAAAACTATTCCACGGCTGTCGGTATTCCATTCCGGGCCATATATGTCGTATTGCCTGTCGAATAGTCCGTTTTCCGGGATAAGCGCTTCTCCGGTATCGACATTAAAAATGCACGGCACCTTGAATCTCAGTTCATCGCCCGGTTTTGCGTATTCCTGTTTATGCAGCCTGGGCTGAAGCTGGTCGGCCGGCGAAGATTCCACGTAATAGACATATCTTTTTTCTGCCGGACGTATCCTGCATGTGGCAACTTTTTTCCCGTCAGGACTCCAGCTTATCCATGATGAATAATAGTTTCCGTCAGTTCCGTCTATGCTAAGTGCCTTCTCATTTCCGGTGGCATTATCCTTTACATAAACATTGCTGTTTTTTATATAGGCTGTTCTGGTGCCGTCAGGTGAAGCGACCGGACCGAAACCTTTTTCATCGTCCACCACCATCCAGTGGGGTGGCTCAGGTCTTACCGGAATCGCACCTTTATCGGAAAGAGTATTTTTTCTTACCGCATATTCCCAGATCCTGCCGACTCTGTTAAATCTGAGAGTGTCACCTTTTGCCGACACTTTCAAAGCGTCGAGCCAAAGGCTGTCGGCACTGACACGATGTCCGCAAGCGTTCTCTATCTTTTTTGCAAGTTTGTCGTGATCGAAAAGAGATTCACGCCTTTTCTTCAAGGCATCCACAATCACATATTCCCTTTTGCCCGGCATTTCCCTAACATACCAGAAAGCAGGTTTTCCGGAAAGCCATTCAGCCCTTACATTAGAATAATATACGTTGGCAGCACCGAATCGTTTCGGGGCACTGAATGCCCGCTCAAAAGCTTCAGCATCACCTTGCGCAAACGTAGCCGCCGACACGCTCACACCAAACAGGAATAAAACAAACCGTTTCATATTATCACTATTAAGGAATTATTCTTCATGGTCAAAAAATATTGCCGCGACAAATCCAGTCATCACGGCAATATATTAAGTAAGTTTGTTAACGGATAACAACTTTGCTTGTCTTACCTCCCTGACGACGGATAAAGATTCCGTTCTCAGGATTGTTTACACGCTGACCTTGAAGGTTGTAATAGATAGTCTTTCCGTTTTCATCATTGATGACATCATCCACTCCGGCTGTGCTTACATCCTTATAGTCGCCAAATACCCTGCGGGAAAGGTTATGTGGCTCTGTAGTGTAATCATACATAACATATGTCTCATAGACAAGAGGATAACCATATTTATCATCATATGTCACCTCTCCTTTAAATATCTTAGAATCATCAATTCCGTTTGTCTCGTCTCCATCAATATAATATATTTCTGAAGATTCCAGCTGAAGTCCGAACTTGTCATAAATCTCCACTTCCTCATAAAGCTGGGGACCGTCGTTGAAATATGAATCAGTTACATCATCATAGTCCCAGTCATATTCAAATTCCTTCATCCTGTAGCTGCCATATTCATTGACAACCGTATAGTCGGTCCAAGAGAAAGTTTCGTTGTTCATTGTCTGAACAGACTTATATCCGCCGTTGTTAGCTTTATAATCCACTGTCAGATAAATATCAGCAACATACGGATATGTGTATTCACCTAAAGCCTTGGCACTTTTGATTCTGTTATCGCCAGAGAAAAGATCTGTACTGCCCATTTCTGCTATGATGATTTGTCCGTTGGTTCTTTCCCAGACAATATCGGAGATTTCAGACTCCACCGCCATCTCATCCTCGTCAGAAAAGCTGACCCTTATACTATTGGCTTTACCATCCTTTCCATATCCGATCTCCACAAGACTATAAGGCTCCCAGTCTGAACCCTGATTAAAACCAGCGAACAACTGGCCTTCAACCTTGATAACATTTCCATCCGAGTTTCGAGTAATTACTGTACGCTCTCCATTTTGCTGACTCCAGAGTCCACCACTGTAACGATAGGACTCAATCCCAATCACGAGATTCTTCACAACCGTATCATAGGCAAATTCTTGCTTCGAGAATGGAGAGGGCGCCTCATTAACTCCGTCTACAGAATAATAGGTCACTCTTATGCAACGATCCTCCTCATCATATACATATTCCACCATTTCATTCTCATTGGTGTATTTTACCGGGAATCCCTTGCTGTTATACTCGACTTTGTTTTCCAAATATTTTTTCCATCCTGACGTGCCATCATCCCAATATTCAGCCCAGCCGTAATCAGTGACTGTCGCAGGGCGCCATATCTGGAGCTGCTCCGCACGGGTGAGATACTTCTTTGCCGTAGCTCTTTGAGTCTTTATGGCTTCAATGGTGTGGCGTTTGCCGAAATTTATAAATCTCACATTTTCAGCCTGAGCTTCATATGCTGTCGCTCCAATCATCGACAGGCTCATAAAAAGTAAAAATTTCCTCATGAAATAAAAATTTAGTTTGAAATTTCAATCGAAGTAAATCAATCTGACATTGATTTTACAAGATATACATACAAAGTTACAATTTTATTATAAAATATACAAGTATTAAGTAGGTTGGTAAATAAATGAGTATATAATTCTCATTTCCCGTTTTCCGGTTGCCGGTGTCTAAGAGCGCGTCGTACATTTGTACGACGCGCTCTAAATATCCCGATATCCGTTTTCACAGTGCCAAGGATGAGAAATGAAACAAGAGGGTGCAAAATCGTGGATAGATGAAAAGTTTTTTGTAACTTTGTGTGGGTAATAAGCCCATTAGACTATGGCAGACAAAAACGACCTTTTTCAATTCGACGATTTCTCAGGTACAGACCAGGCTATCGATGCCGATGCAACAGCTGATTCCACCCTGGAATCACAAACTTCTTCCTCTGATAGTCAGGAGGATCAGTTTGTCACAGCTGAAGCTGAAATAACTACGTCCGAAAACGGATCAGCCGCCGGAAGCTATGATGACGATTCAATCCAGCATCTTGATTGGAATGAACACATACGGAGGCGTCCGGGTATGTATATCGGAAAACTCGGCGACGGAAGCCATGCCGAAGACGGTATATACGTGCTAATAAAAGAGGTCGTAGACAACTCTATCGATGAATTCAACATGGGCGCCGGCAAACGTATCGACATTTCCCTCACTGAAGAGGGAGAGGTGACCATACGTGACTATGGTCGCGGCATCCCTCTTGGAAAAGTGAAAGAAGTGGCTTCCGAAATAAACACCGGCGGTAAGTTTGACGACAAGAATTTCAAGAAATCAGTAGGTCTTAACGGTGTCGGTCTTAAAGCCGTCAACGCATTGTCGACATACTGCAACGTTGCAAGTGTGAGAGACGGGAAAACAGTTGTGGTTGATTTTGTGAAAGGGAATGTGGTGAACCAATCGCAACCTACTCCCACCAGTGAACCGAATGGAACAATGGTGAAGTTTCTTCCCGACAATACCCTTTTCCGCGATTTCAGGTTCCGTCGGGAATTCGTGGAGACGATGGTCAACAATTACACCTATCTCAACGCCGGACTCCAGATATTTTTCAACGGTAAAAACTATCTGTCGCGACATGGTCTGCTCGACCTTCTGAAGGAAAACATGACCTCCGAGCCCCTCTACCCTATCATCCATCTTCAGGGAGAGGATATTGAAGTGGTCCTTACCCATACCGACCAGTATGGAGAGGAATATTATTCTTTCGTCAACGGACAGCACACCACTCAGGGTGGCACCCATCTTTCCGCTTTCAAGGAGCATGTGAGCCGCACCATTAAGGAATATTCAGGGAAAGGGTTTGAATATTCCGACATCCGCAACGGAATGGTGGCAGCCGTGAGTGTCCGCATTCAGGAACCGGTGTTTGAAAGCCAGACCAAGACCAAACTCGGAAGCAAAGAGATCGCTCCGGGAAGCACCGTGACTGTCAACAAATTCATTGGAGACTTCCTGAAAAAGGAACTCGATGATTACCTCCACAAGCATCCTGACGTGGCTGAGACCATGCTAAAGAAGATCGAGTCGAGCATGAAAGAACGCAAGGCAATGGCGGGAGTGGCTAAATTGGCGAGAGAGAAAGCGAAAAAAGTCAGTCTCCACAACCGGAAGCTGCGTGATTGCCGCATACACTACAACGACACCTTGCGCCAGAACTCCAAGACCGAAGACCGTCGCGACGATTCATCTATTTTCATCACAGAGGGCGATTCTGCTTCCGGAACAATCACGAAAGTGAGGAATGCAGAGACACAAGCCGTTTTTTCCCTTCGAGGCAAACCATTGAATTCTTTCGGCATGACCCAGGAGGTGGTATACAAAAACGATGAATTCAATCTTCTGCAGGCTGCCCTCAACATCGAGGAGGGTATCGACGGACTCCGATATAACAAGGTGATAATCGCCACCGATGCCGATGTGGACGGAATGCATATCCGCCTGCTCGTCATAACATTTTTCCTTATGTTTTTCCCGGATCTTGTTAAGAAAGGCCATGTCTATATCCTTCAGACACCCCTGTTCCGAGTGCGTGATAAGAATTCCACGAGAAGAAACAAAAGCAGAAAACGCAGGAAAGCCAAAACCGATGAAAACGGAGAACGCGACACGTATTACTGCTATACCGACGAGGAACGTGAAAATGCCATAGCGAAATTTGGCAACAATGCTGAAATCACCCGATTCAAAGGACTCGGAGAGATCAACGATGTGGAGTTTGCCGAGTTTATCGGGCCGGACATGAGGCTCGACCCTGTCTCTTTAAAGAAGGACGATACGGTGGATAAACTTCTGGAGTTCTACATGGGTAAAAACACAATGGAACGTCAGAATTTCATAATCGACAATCTCGTGGTGGAGGACGATTCTGAAATCTGATCGCGTTATGAAAGCACTTTTTGCAGGCAGTTTCGACCCTTTCACCACCGGACATTGTTCTATTGTGGAAAGAGGTCTGGATTTATTCGATTCGATTGTGATAGGGATCGGACATAACGAACACAAACCCGGAGAATGGTCAGAAAAGGAGCGTCTCGATGCGATTTCAGAACTGTTTGAATCAGACTCCCGTGTGGAAGTAATGATCTATAATGGTCTCACAGTCGATTTCGCCCGTAAAATCGGAGCTGATGTGCTGCTACGCGGAGTTAGAAGTGTAGCAGATTTCGAGTATGAACGAAATCTTTCCGACGTGAACCGGAGTCTGACCGGAATCGAGACAGTTCTGCTTGTCACCCGTCCGGAATTCTCTTTTGTGTCAAGTTCGATGGTGAGGGAGCTTATTCATAACGGGCACGACGCCTCTGCCTACATTGCCGGAGACTTCGTAACCAAAACTTGACTGTATCATTTATCCTTCGCGTTTAAACCGAAGGTTAACATGTATGTCTAAATTATATTTAATTTGAGAAAACATTCAAAGAATTAATGAAATCTTTGCTATATATAGGAACTTTGGCTGCGGTAGCCTTTACAGGAATTGCAGCCGCAGGAAACGCTAACGCCCAGCATTTCAACCAGAACCAAAAATTGAGAATGGCAGAGGCTGCCATATCTCAGTTCTATGTAGACACGGTGGATGAAAACAGGCTTGTGGAGGATGCCATCAAGGGAATGCTTGAAGGTCTTGACCCTCATTCTCAGTATTCGAATCCGGAAGAGACACGTGAGCTCAACGAACCGCTCACAGGCAATTTCAGCGGAATCGGAATCACTTTCAATATGGCGCAAGACACTCTCTATGTGATTTCCACCGTAAGCGGAGGTCCGTCGGAGAGAGTCGGCATTCTTGCAGGCGACAGAATCATCGAGGTAAACGACACCACCATAGCCGGAGTCGGAATGAAGAACTCGCAGATAATGAAGAAACTGCGTGGCCCGAAAGGAAGTGACGTCAACGTCAAGGTGCTTCGCCAGCAAAACGGAGTGAAAGAACCGATCGATTTCACAATCACCCGTGCCGACATACCTATCTATAGTGTTGACGCATCATATATGGTTGATCCCAAAACCGGATACATACGAATAAACAGATTTGCCAAAGACACTTCCAAAGAGGTGGCTAATGCCTTGAAAGATCTTAAAAAGCAAGGCATGGACCGTCTTATCCTCGACCTTGTGGATAATGGAGGCGGCTATCTGAATGCTGCAGTTGAAATCCTCGGTGAGTTTATCGATCCTGGAAAACTTGCTGTATATACCCAAGGCACAAACTCGTCAAGACAGGATCATAAGACTTCCCCTTCAGGATCCAAGCCATTGTTTGCCGACGGCAGACTTGTGGTGATGGCAAACCAGTATTCCGCATCAGCATCCGAAATCACATCAGGTGCTATTCAGGACTGGGACCGCGGTCTTGTGGTGGGACGACGCACATATGGGAAAGGACTCGTGCAAAGACCTGTGCCTTTCCCCGACGGATCGATGATACGCCTCACAGTGGCACATTATTACACTCCGTCCGGTCGTGACATTCAAAAGCCATATCAGAAAGGCAACCAGTCAAAATATCAGGAAGATATCCTCGACCGTTACAACCGAGGCGAACTAATGCATGCCGACTCTATCAAATATATAGACTCCCTGAAAGTGGCAACTCTTAAGCTTAACCGTCCCATCTACGGAGGCGGAGGCATTTCTCCCGACAGGTTTGTACCGCTCGATACCACTGAATTTACAAAATATTACCGTAACGTGGTGGCAAAAGGGATAATCAACAGATATGTGATCAAATATGTGGACCAACACCGAAAAGAAATTAAACACACATATAAGACGGATACCGATTTTGTAAACGGGTTCCAGGTCACTCCTGAGATGCTCTCCGAACTTGACGAGATGGCGAAAGCTGAAAAAGTGGATTTTGATGCCGAACAGGCAAAGACATCTGCTCCACTATTCTCAATGATAATAAAGGCTTTGATAGGACGTGACATTTATGACAGTGCCACATATTTCAAGGTCTATAATCTTCATGACCCTATTTTCAAAGAGGCTCTTGATCTGATCAATTCTCCCGAATACGACAAGCTGTTGTCTTCCGCGAAAAAATAAACGCTCTTCCTCTCTCCTTTTCTCACCTCTTCTCTTTCTCTCTCCACTTTTACTATAAACTTCCTGACTTCAAACTATACTGACTATGAACAAAGCATCAAGTGTAGCTGCCATTCTATCGGTTGTTGCTGCGATAGCATCAACCCCTTGTGCCCTTGCTTCAACACAGGCAAGATTCAGACATATAGCAGCCGAAGTGAAAAAACCTGCCGAAGAGAATATCACGTTATTACCCGAGGTGGATTCAACTCTATTTATCGTGAGAGAGGTCGACGAGATTATAAACTCCCTCGAAGAGCCGGATTTCAAACCGACACCGATCAACAAGACTCTCGGACCATGGATTTTCTCCGGCTACCGGAAGCTTCAGAAAAAGGATTTCGACAACACAATTCCAACCTTTTTCGACGGGTTGAGTGTTCTCACAAACGATTCTGCCGCCATTGCCACCGACAAAATGATAAGAGACGTGGAGATTGCCGCCGGTTCCGATTCAATTCCTCTGAGTGAGACTGAATTCATGGAAGAGATTATTGACCGACATACGGATAAGGATATCGATATTCTTGCCGACGAAGTCACTCCACGCTGGCTACGAAATGCACTTACTTCCTACCGCATACAGGAGGATTTCATGTATGGCACCATGGTGAGCCAGCCTTCCTCTATCGACTATTCCTACTGGGATCTGCCCGAACGTCCTAAATTGCCTGAAGACGACATCAGCTTTGCCGCGTATATAAGGAAGCTTGACCTCCCCGAAGTAGACCCCGAAAAGGCTGAACTTCCGGAGCAGATGAAGAAAAAAATCCATTGGCTGCATAATTTCAACGCAGCAATGCAGTTCTCCCAGGCTTATGTGTCGGAAAACTGGTATCAGGGTGGCAACAACCATCTTGCACTGCTCTTCAACGTGTTGTGGAATGTACAGCTTAACCAGGTGTATCATCCCAACCTGCTTTTCCAAAGCACACTTTCCTACAAATTGGGTCTGAACTCCACACCGCAGGATGAATATCATAAATATTCGATATCTGAAGACGTGCTGCAGTATAACCTGAACACCGGTCTGAAGGCTTTCGACAAATGGTTTTATTCTTTCAACCTTCAGGCAAAGACCCAGATTCTACGCAATTATGAGAAAAACTCGATGAAAAGGAAAGCGTCGTTCCTTTCTCCGGGCGACCTCAACATCGGTCTCGGTATGGCATACAGCCACCAAAGCAAGAATAAGAATTTCCAGATCACAGCAACTATCTCTCCGATTTCCTACAATCTAAAGACCTGCATAGATGATCAGATCGACCATGCCCAGTTCAACATCGCGCAAGATAAAAAAACACATAGTGAAATCGGTAGCAACGGTGAGGTGAATATGAACTGGAACATCTACTGGAACATCAACTACCGTTCCCGTCTATTCCTTTTCTCTGACTACAAGTATTTCCTCAGCGACTGGGAACACACACTCTCTTTCAACATCAACAAATTCCTCTCCACTCAGATTTACGTGCATATGCGCTACGACACTTCTGCCGACAACAACACTTCGTGGAAGCATTTCATGCTAAGGGAGGTGTTGAGCTTCGGACTCTCCTACACATTCTCCACTAAACCGTAACCGCATTATGCATTCAGATTTTTCTCTCTTGATTATGCGCAGACTGTCGATCGCTATTGCGGTTGCAGTCTGCGCGTTCTTTTTCCCGACGCCATCTGTTGCACGAAATCATATTGCGTATGATATAGACCGTGCGCGGGAGATATGCGACTCTTTGCCACTTGAAGATCCTGAAGGGATATGGATCTATCCCGAAGACAATGTCACTGTCCTCGTGATGAAAGACAGGCAGGTGTCGTCGTCCTCTCTTCCGTCGTATACTATTTCTGTTGTGGAGACCACCGACTGCTCTCTTAAGCCTGGCGACATTATCGGAAGGCTTCACGCCTCTCCCTCAAAGACCAAGTATTCGCTCGAACTATTCACCGAAAGGAAAAACAACATACTGTCGAAACCAAAAAAATGTCTTGCCGAGATTTCCGACAATGGAGAGACCATAATACTGAAAAGGGATAAATCAGGTTTCAGAATCAGATTTTCGTTCAACCCCTCCACCCTTTTGCCACGACTTTGGAAAAGTGTGCTGAGAGTCAATTCGTCAAAATCGAATTCATCATCGTCTAACGAACCTCCTGTAGGCATGGTGAAGATATATCCGTCATACGACGGCAACGGCTCTTCTCGGCGCAGCGTCAGGTATCTCTGAACATGCCCTTACCGCTATTCCTCAGATAAAAGAATCCAGAATGCAAGGGGCTGTATATCCACCTGATAGGGTGTGGAGACACGGCGGGGTTCGTTGCTCAGATAATAATAATAGGATTTCTGTTTATCCCACGTGGAGACATCGAGTTTCTGAGTTTCCCCACTCCTTACATTACATTTCTTTGAGACATCGCGAGAATGAAGCATCCTCCCCTTCATGTCCTTATAATATATCCTCACCTTTATGCCGGAAATATCATATCCGCTCTTATTGGTGAGTAGAAATGACTCTATAGTAGACGTGGCTTGCTTGTCATATCCTGAAAACGACACCTGATCAGGGTAAAAAACTATTTTCCCGTTTTCAGGCGTCTCAACCCCCACCGACTCTACGGCATCTATCCTTATACCCTCAAAACTGTCTTCAATACTCCCGGTCCGGACCGTCTTCCCGTTTCCCTTTTCGCTTGTGGGCTTTTTCTCTTTCTCTATTTTCAGCGACTGCCTGATTTTTTTTGCGTCAGAATCAATCCAAGGAATAATAGAAATACCAGCCGCAAGCATAATGGCAGCATATTTTAAACCCATGTTTTTTTTAATCCCGTTCATCACATATTGCTTCAATTATGATTGAGCTGACAATCTATCCTGTTATTTCGACGTCATGATCGACAAGACAAGACGGTCTGTCTCTGTCATAGCCTCTCTTCCTATAGAAGTGAGATTATGGATGGAACGATCCACGTCATCGCTGATTATTCCCTCAGCCTCCGTCACGCAACGGTTGTTCATCGCAAGCATGGCACTCATCAACGCAGTGCTGACTCCCGACGAAATCTTGAGGGAGCATGACGGCTTGGCGCCATCACAAATCATACCGGTAAGATTGGCGATCATATTCTTCACGGCGGCACATATCTGTGCGTAGCTTCCTCCCATCAGATAGGTAATGCCGCTCGAAGCCCCGGTAGAAGCCACAACACATCCGCACAATGCCGAGAGCCTCCCGAGACTCTGCTTGATATAAATGCTCGTGAGGTGGCTGAGCACAAGAGCCCTGATCAGACTCTCCTCATCGGCATTGATATCTTCAGCATAACTCACCACCGGCATCGTGGCACATATTCCCTGATTGCCACTTCCCGAGTTTGACATTACGGCTATCGGCGCGCCACCCATTCTTGCATCGCAAGCTGCAGAAGTGTAACTTATCATATGTTCAAGCGGAGAATCCCCGAAAAGGCTCTTCCCCTTCGATCTTATTATCAGTCCGAGACTGTGGCCGTATTCTCCGTCAAGAGCCAATAGGGCTGCATTCTTATTGAGTTTTTTAGCTTCCAGGATAAATCGGATCTCGTCTACAGGCGCTGTCATGGCAAAATCGTATACCGATTTCATGTCAAGCTCCCTGTCTTTTTCCTCTTCGGATGCCGCTTCACTCGTATTCTTTTCCTTTTGAAAAACAATTCGGTCATTCAGTTTTTCAAGCACAAAATTAGTGTGACTCTCAGAAATGACCACAGTGGCTGTATTTCCGTCAGCTGCTACAGCCTCCACATGTATATGCAAATTCGAAGGGGGATTGTCAAACAATCCGATACTGATTCTTCCCTCTGAAATGTAAGCCTTTCCTTCCTCCACACAATCGGCGTCCACATCCTTCAGCACCTCAAGTCCATATTCCGAGCGTCCTGTCAGTGCCCCGAGCGCTATTGCTATCGGAAGACCGATCATTCCTGTGCCGGGAATTCCCACCCCCATCGCATTCTTAAGCATATTGCCGCTAAGTCTGACCGAAATCTTTTCAGGGACGGCATTGAGCAGCTCCTTGACACGAGCCACAGCAAGCGCCACAGCAGCCGGCTCCGTACATCCCAATGCAGGCACCACCTCTTTTTTTATCAGTGCTATTATTTCTTCTCTAACCGATTTTTCAACCATATCCATCAGATTTTAAAGCTCTTCGTGTTCATTTATTCATATTCACATTCCGGATCAACTTTCAAAAGGGAGCTGCCCACGGCTCATACTTGCAATCCGGCGGTTTCTCCAGCATCTCCGGCAAACGGCAATATACCTGTCGTTGCCACCTATCTCCACCTGCTCCCCCTCCGTTATGATCTCTCCCTTTGAATCAATACGGGCATTCACAATCGTTTTTCTGCCACACGTGCAAGTGCTTTTAACCTCCTCAATCGAGTCGGCAATCTCAAACAGTCTTCTCGAACCCTCGAAAAGGTGTGTCTGGAAATCCGTTCTCAATCCATAGCACAACACGTTGCAACCATAGTCGTCGACTATCTTTGCAAGCTGATCCACCTGTCCCGACGTCAGGAACTGGGCCTCGTCCACAAGGATCCAGCCGGGGAGCATTCCTCCTTCCTCTGCCATATGGGTGAGCTCTTCATAAAGGTTAGTGTCCTGGTATATCCACTTGCATTCACGTTCTATTCCGATGCGGCTTCTTATCACGTTTTTTGCCTCTCTGGTATCTGTGACCGGCTTGAAACAGAGATATGCCATCCCTCTCTGCTCAAAATTATAGGCTGTGGTGAGCAAAAGAGCGGTCTTAGCCGATCCCATCGTGCCGTATCTGAAATATAGTTTGCCAATTCGTTTCATATGAAATCACTTAGAGTGGGGCTGGATTTAACTTTCATTCACCCAAAGAGGGATGAAAAGAATTTCCATTTCACTCTCAAACATTAAATTCATGCTAAATCCAGACACACTCTTAGCTCCAGAAAAAGAGTCTGCATCAGCACACGCTGAAACCTTTTATCCGGGAAAGCTGCCTTGGTTTATAAATCTTTTGTAAAGGTAACACCTTTTCCCGCCATATCCAAAAATAATCACCATAGTTTGTAATATGTTTTTTATAAGAACGCTTGTGTTTTTTTATTCTATAACGACTTGGATTGTCGTTATTTTATTGTATCTTTGTCAAAACCGTTGATCCCTTTCTTTAGAAAGATAAGACAATTAAAAAACAATACGAATTCCTTAAAACTATTGCTATGTCGCTACGCAGTTTCATCAACAAGCTTGCCATATTCAATCTGCTGCATAAGCTGTTTTCGAAGAAAATGAAGCAGCCACAACCGGAGAGTACAATACCTTACGACTACGATTTAGAATCCTACATAAATAATCATCTTGCTGATTTGCAAAACCGGATAGACAAATCTGAAAAGAGTATCGCTGACCTTCGTCGGGAAACAAAACTTTCTGAGCAACACAATCTTGACCAATATGACGCCGACGAGCTTGACGACCGAATGGATATGCTTGAAAGCGAACTCGACAACCATGATCCCGATTCTGAAGAGTATGCCGCCCTGCTTGATGAAATCTACGAGATTCAAAACAGACTGGATGATATGCAGGAAGCTGAGGAAATCAAATTCAACCGACTGATCGGAGACTTTGACAACAACACCGACACATACGATACCCATTTCGACTCAGACCATTCTCATTTCGATTCAGACTTTGATTCGGGTTTTGACTCCGACTACAGTTCTGATCTTTACGACGACAGATGGTAATGGATAATGTTGTAGCATTTTCGTTGATCAGGAACGGGATTGCAAAACATAATATATGTTAATTAGCTGAATTTAAGAAACAACTACATAAACCAATTCACTATTACATTTGTTACAATACCATATTAGCAACAATATGGCTTTCGCGCTCTCCTGATATTGTTCGAACCTAAAAAACATGCTCCTCTATGAATTATTCTGACATAATATCTGTAAACCCGGGCAAACTTACTCTCGGAGCCCTACATCCGGAAGCTGCCACCCGTCTTATAAGAAAGAGTATAAACATTAATCAGTCTTCCGGGAAAAATCGAAAATTCCTTGATTTCATTTTCGCTGTAAAGGCTCCAGGGATCGACCGTTTCGGAGGTTATATGCTGATAATGAGATTCCTTTTTGCTGCCATTCTTATGGCGTCCGGCTGTCTCACGCTCGAAGGCTCTATAGGCAATGCATTGACAGTACTTCCTGATAAAATATTCGGGATAATGCAGATATCAGCCGGCGGGATGCTTGCTTTAGGCCTGATGACAAGAGTGTCTATTCTATCACTCGGCATAATTCTCTCAGCTTCCATTTTCATTACTTTCAAAAACGGCATGCCCGACATGAGCGCTTTGTCGTCGCTTTTCACATGCCTTCTGTTCTTTATCATGGGAGCAGGCAAGTATTCGCTTGATTTCTTAATCCGCAAAGGAATAATAACCGGGGCATCCCGGCGAAGAAAAAGAAGAGAAATGAAAAGAATGTCGTATAAAGCTTTTTAATATAGCGGCACAAAATGCTAAGCTCGATATTATTTTGAACTAATTCATGCAATGGTTCGATAAATTATAACAGATGCCCCCGCTTCATGATTGAAGCGGGGGCATCTGTTATAAGGATTAAGGATAATTCCAATTAATTCTGATGGGGCTCAACGTTGATGAACTTGCGTCCCTCTTTACCGGTGGAGAAAACTACAACTCCGTCGATGAGAGCGAAGAGGGTGTGGTCCTTGCCCATGCCTACGTTAAGACCGGGGTGGTGCTGGGTGCCACGCTGACGCTTGAGGATGTTGCCGGCTTTGCAGTTTGACCCACCGAAGATTTTCACACCAAGTCGTTTGCTTTCTGATTCGCGGCCGTTCTTAGAACTACCGACACCTTTTTTATGTGCCATATCTGATGAGTTTTTTTTACTTTTCGATTGATTTAACCAAAACTTTGGTGAACTGCTGACGGTGACCGTTTTTACGGCGATAGCCTTTGCGGCGTTTTTTCTTGAAGACGATCACTTTGTCACCTTTTACGAGGGGAAGAAGCACCTCGCAATTAACTTTAGCACCTTCCACGGCAGGAGCACCGACCTTAACGTCGCCGTCGGCATCGATAAGAAGAACTTTGTCGAAAGCTACTGCATCTCCCTCTTTTACTTCTTCGCCGAGATGATGGACATAGAGGAATTTTCCTTCCTCAGCTTTAAACTGCTGTCCTTTGATTTCTACGATAGCGTACATTTAGCTGTTTGTTAATTGATATATACAATTAGATCCGTTGGGCGGAAAGACTTCATCTTTCTCTTTTTGAGCCTTGGCGGTTTGCAGATGCAAAATTAATACTTTTTTCTTTATTACGCAAATTTTATTTGCTTTTCCTGATTTTCCTGATTTTTATCTGCGCAATTGATTACCGGCCTTATTGTCAAACCGACTCTTACAGCCTACTTCCGTTCAGGCAATTCATCTTCAGAATTGCCTGCCGGCAGAGACGGAGACTCGACATCCGGAGCAATTTCCTCTGCCTCTTTCTTCTTTTCCTTGTGTTTGAAAGGAATAGTATAGATAAGTGAGAAACTTGCATTAATCGGAGATGTGGCACCATAGCCGGGTATAAACCAGGGATTCGAGTTGCTTCCATTCTTTGTCTTAAGTTTGAAATGATAGCGGAAATCCCACCCCATGGATACGTTTTTCCAGATCTTAACCTTTATTCCGGCGAGCACCTCCCCATATAGCGACGTGGCTTTCTGATTGAGAATGGAAAATGTGTTTCCCTGATCCCAATACGATGAATTGACGGTGATGTCGGTGATATCATATCTGAACGTGGAGAATCCGCCCCTGAGTCCGAAATGTATCTGATAGTCGGGATTGCTCTTGTATAAGAAGTTATAGTTCACGCCAAGTTTGCCGTAGATCGACGGTTTGCTTTTGTAATGATAGTTCCCCTCCTCAGGGGTGTCGTCGGCATATCCAATTCCAAGCTCTATCACCGGCTGTATCCAGTTGTGGAGCGACAATTCAGCCCATACGTCGAAACTTGCGTATTTCTGACCGGCAAGAAGCATGGCGGCATCAAAGAAGTTGAATCCGAAACTCATTGAATGGAGCAACGGATATACCGGACCGGGACTCACTTTCTTCACAGTGTCGGTTTCCGCAAGAAACAACACCGGCTCTTCAAGCGGGTTGCCGTGCTTGTCATAATAATGAAGCACAGGCTGCTGCGGACGGTTCGGATCGTTGTCGACAGGCGTTATCTTTTTCTGAGCCGAGACTCCTGCTGCTCCACATATAAGGAATGACAGAGCAAGAGCGGCGCGGATTATTATTCTGTTCATAGTTCTTCCTCCTCTGCCACTCTGAAATATATGCGCAGGTTCACTGCATTCTTATTGTCGATCTCTCCAGAAGGACACGTCACTGAATCGATTACATAGTGGGTGGTGCGGATCTCCTTCATCACATAATGGTATGAAGCCCCGCATGCCTTCGACTCGAACCAGGGTTTGATTTCATAATCAAACGTTATGGTGTCTGCCACTCTCAGTCTGCCAAGCACACCCTGCAGATATTCAATCACGTAAGTGGTCTGCGGCTGGTCGATCCTGAACGGCAGATAACTCTCTTTAAGTCCTCTCACGGAATCATGGAGGATACTGTCGCCGGGAGCCCCTATTCCATAGATGGAGACAGAGTCTATACTGATCTCTTTCGGGATAGAGTCTGAACTATAAAAGCCGGCAAGCGGCAATGAATTCTTGTTTTCATAACATTCATCGCTGCTGCAGCCGGCAAGCAGCATGAACGCTGCCATCACTCCGGGAGCAAGACTCCTGACTGCCTTTCTTATGATTATTTCTATATTCAATTATTATGCTCTTTTACATTTGTTAGAAGCCGTGACTCTCAGAATTCCTCCGCAATGAGATAGTTGTTTCTCTCCGGGGAATTCCTCGTGATCAGCTCTCCTATGAATCCAGAAAGGAAGAACTGCAGGCCCATGATCATGGCGGCAAGCGACAGATAGAAGTAGACCGACTTGGTCACGTAAAAATGATAGCTGTCGCTGTTCATGCTCACAATCTTCAGGATGAGCACCACAAGCACGGCCATGAACCCGAGTATGAACATCAGTGACCCGAGGAGTCCGAAAATGTGCATGGGCTTCACTCCGAATTTCGACTGAAACCACAGGGTGCCCAGATCAAGATAACCGTTCACGAAACGGTCGAGTCCGAATTTCGTGTGTCCGTATTTCCTTGCCTGATGATGCACCACCTTCTCCCCTATTTTTCTATAACCTGCATTCTTGGCAAGATAGGGAATATATCGGTGCATGTCGCCATAAACCTCGATATGCTTCACCACAGCGTTACGGTATGCCTTGAGGCCGCAGTTGAAGTCATGGAGATTCTTGATGCCGCTCACTCTTCTTGCCGTGGCGTTGAAAAGCTTGGTGGGGATTGTCTTCGACAGCGGGTCATAGCGCTTCTGTTTCCATCCCGACACAAGGTCATAGCCATCTTGCATTATCATGTTGTAAAGGGCAGGGATCTCGTCAGGACTGTCCTGAAGGTCAGCATCCATGGTGATCACCACATCTCCCTTGGCACTGCGGAATCCGGTGTTCAACGCCGGAGATTTACCATAGTTGCGTGAAAAGGACACGGCATGAATATTTTCATTTCCGGCTGCAAGTTTTTTTATCACTTCATATGAACGGTCGGTCGATCCGTCGTCGATAAAAAGGATTTCGTATGTGAATCCGTTTTCCGCCATCACCCGCTCTATCCAGGAGGCAAGTTCGGGAAGCGATTCCTCTTCGTTGTATAGTGGTATTACTATCGATATGTCCATTTCTTGATTCGGAGAGAGACTTATTATTCGCGAAATTAATAAAAATTTCCCAATGCCACAGCCGCAAACGCTTTTATTTTTACAACAAGCAGAAGCTTTTCAACAGCATATGGATGTTTATCTGAACATGCCTGCTGTTTTCTGCCTTGCGCTGAACGTCAATATCAGGGCTACCGCCATCGATATGACAGAACCTCCGAAACACGTGAGCCACCCCATCGACGTGACAAACTGCATTCCTCCGGGCAGCATTTTTTCATCCATGGCATGACGCATCATCTTTATCGTTTCTTCATATTCCTGCGACACGGGCGATGCCTCAAGCGATGTTATGGCATTGTCGACGTAGGCGTGGATGAATCCGGGATCTATGATAGTGAGATAGATGCCAGAAAACAGCGAGCAAATGAGTGTGCCGAAAATCACGGCGTATATTCCACAAAGCCATAATGCCGAGAATTTCCGGTATGCCGGCTCACGAACCGACATCCGTTTCATGTAATAGCCAAGCAGAAACGGAAGCCCGCACAGCAAGGGGATTGTAAACAACGGAAGTATGGGAACTCTAAGACTGAGCAATATGCACGCCGACATGACAGTGAGGTAGAGCCCCACCGGCATTCCTGCCTCTGCGGCATATTTGTAAACTGATTTCTGCATTCTGTTGACGAGAGATAAAACTATTTTATGTAAAGCCTTTAGGGAGCGCATTCCCTAAAGGCACATTTCTTAATTAGAACACGCGTTAAAACTCAAGTCCTGCCTCTTTGAAAAGAACGCGGTCATCGGCAATAGTATTGCTCACGGTGGTGAGCATGTCTCCCATAAGTACGCCGTTCATACCCCCCTTCATTATCCGCAGCATCGACTCATGGCTCAGTCGCATTCTTCCTCCTGCGAAACGCAGGGATTTTATGGGAAGTATGAAACGGAAAACGGCTATCGTCCGTATTATCTCTTCCTCGCTTATCAACGGGGTGTCCTGGAGCGGTGTGCCTTTTATGGGATTCAGGATGTTGACCGGCACCGAATCCACATCAAGGTCAAGAAGCTCGAAAGCGAAGTCGATCCTGTCTGCCATGCTCTCCCCCATCCCGATTATACCGCCGCTGCATATCTCCAGTCCGCACCGACGGGCTGCCTCTATAGTGCGTTTCTTATCTTCCGGAGAGTGAGTGGTGCAGAGGGTCTTGAAAAACTTCGATGACGTTTCCATGTTGCAATGGTAGCGTCTCACTCCCGCCTCTTTAAGCATCTGCATCTCTTCCTCATCAAGCAGGCCCATTGACGCGCACAGATGCAGGTCTGTATTATCTTTAAGCATCCTGAACACATCACAAAACTTTTCAAGATCTTTCTTCACCACCTTGCGTCCGCTCGTGACAAGCGACAGCTTGCGTATGCCAGCCTCATCATTGGCTTTCGCAGCACGCATCACTTCTTCTGCATCCAGAAAATTATACGTAAGGCATCCTGTGTGATGGCGCGATGCCTGCGCACACCATTTGCAGTCTTCTCCGCATTGCCCGCTGCGGGCGTTGACGATGGAACAGGAATCGACTCCGGTGCCTTGCCATTTGCGCGCCACCTCGCAGGCGGCATCACACAGTTCATCAAGGTTTTCATAAACCGAAAGCCATTCAGCCTCTTCTTTTGTGGCGCTTTCCCCGCGCAAGGCTTTTTCCTTTATTTCCTCAAGCTTCATGATTATTTCTTAAATTATTTTCACAGGGAGTGTTTTCAACCCGCAAAATTACGCCTAATTTGCAACATTACAAAATCATTTGTAATTTTGTAATGACAAACATCATTAATCTCTCTGTTCTTTTCTATGTCAAGAAAAAGAAAACGCAAAAGCAATTTCTCTAAAAACATTGCCCTTTCCATATGCTTTATCCTGATCGGAATCGGAATTCTGCTCGCCTCAAGATCTTCCGACGGGAATATTTTATCTTCCGGTTTCCCGTCGTGGGAACCGGACGGATCTGTCTTAAACCATATACGCGACAGCATCAAGACCCCGGCTCATAATCCGGACCATCATTTCCCGGCGCTTGAAACTATCGTGGTTCCAGACTCCGTGCCCCAGCAAATAAAGGAATATATCGGGTTCACCATTTCTTTCAATAAAGAGAACCACACCCCGAATTATGTGGCATGGGAACTGCTCGGTGAGGAATCTAAGGGGAAAAACAAACGTAACGGAAAATTCTGGACGGATTATGATATTGAAGGATGTCCCGACACAAGAGATTACTCAAGATCTGGATATGACAGAGGGCATATGTGTCCGTCGGGCGACCAGAAATGGAGTCAGGAAGCGATGGACGACTGCTTCGTGATGGCAAATATCTGCCCGCAGGACCGTGAACTGAACCAGAAGGCTTGGAAAACACTTGAAAACAAGGAAAGGCAATGGGCTCAGAGGGATTCCGCTATAATGATCATAGCAGGTCCGATCTATGAAAGGAATGATAACAAAAGATTCGGAAGAGCCGGAGTAAGAGTGCCTTCTGCCTTTTTTAAGGTTCTCCTTGCTCCATACGTGGATGAGCCTCGCGGAATAGCTTTCATTTATCCTAATATGCCGGCTCCCGGCAACATGCAGGATTATGCGATGAGTATCGACGAACTTGAAAAAATCACCGGATTCGATTTCTTCCCGTCTCTACCCGACGACATTGAAGAAAAGCTGGAATCATCTTACTCTTTTAAAGAATGGAACAGTTCGAAAAAAACACGATAGCAGCAATCTCAACTCCTTCAGGCATCGGCGGGATTGCCGTGATCAGGGTATCAGGCAAGGACGCGCTGAAAATAGTAGACAATGCATGGAAGGGAAAATCTCTTTCCAAAGCTGAATCACACACTGCTCACCTCGGGAAATATATCGCTACAGACGGCACCCTTCTTGACGAAGCTGTCGCCACCATATTCCGCGGCCCCAACTCTTTCACTGGCGAAGATGTGGTGGAACTGTCTGTGCACGGATCCAAATGGATTCAGCGTGAAATTCTTTCCGACCTTATAAGGCGAGGTGCCTCAGCAGCCGGCAGAGGTGAGTTTACCCAGAGGGCTTTCATGAACGGAAGACTTGATCTTGCTCAGGCTGAAGGAGTGGCAGACCTTATCGCAGCTTCTTCAAAGGCGGCACACACTCTTGCCATATCCCAGACCAAAGGAAGTTTCTCGCATGAACTCGACATGCTCAGAGAACGGCTTATCGAATTTGCATCCCTTTTGGAACTCGAACTCGATTTCTCGGAAGAAGACGTGGAGTTTGCAAACCGCAGCCGTTTGCTTGAACTGGCATCTGCCATATTGACAAAACTCACCAGACTCGCCGGATCTTATTCGTCGGGTTCTGCAATCAAGGAAGGTGTGCCGGTGGTGATAGCAGGTGTGCCTAACGCCGGGAAATCATCATTGCTAAACCTTCTGCTCGACGACGACAAGGCTATCGTGAGCGACATCCCGGGCACTACCCGCGACATAATTGAAGATACTCTCGAAATAGACGGAGTAATGTTCCGCCTGATCGATACCGCCGGACTCAGAAAATCGTCAGATTCGGTAGAGACAATCGGCATAGACCGTGCCCGAAAAAAACTGGAATCCGCCAATATTATCATATGGATAATCGACCTATCCTCTCCCCTCTCTCCCCAGATTCAGGAACTTGAAAAAGCATTCGAATCAAATGGGAAATCAAGGACAATTCTGCTCTTCAACAAATCAGACATCGTTGAAGAAGCCGTTTATTCTGAAATCTGCAAAGAAATAGAAAATAAGCTTGGAATCATAGGTGACACACACGCCATGTCCCGCTCACACCACGTCCCGACCGCAGAGATAACCGAAGACCTCTCGGATACATCCGGTACAAAAGAGATATCCGGTCAAAAGTATACATGCAGCTTAACGGTCAAAAAGCATCTCTCCGTTGTAGATATAAAAGGCATATCGGGATTGCGCTTCAGCACCAAGACTACGGAAGGGCTTGACACTCTTAAAAAGATGCTTACAGAAATGGCATTAGACGGATATAATCCGGACGAAGAATTTATGATAACCAACGCCCGACACTATGAATCTCTCACCAAAGGATCAGAATCCTTGAAAAGAGCCATAGACGGGATTGAGACAGTTTTATCAGCCGACTTCATAGCCCAGGACGTAAGAGAGACCCTCCACCACTTAGGCACCATCACCGGCACCATCACCACCGACACCCTCCTCCACACCATCTTCTCCCGCTTCTGCATCGG